>Ga0065711_1040224_pt1 | contig 17145 bp, 6 predicted proteins | sample Hoacrofraction12_FD_59098 | JGI IMG/M metagenome (GOLD analysis project Ga0065711, IMG submission 59098) | Hoatzin crop microbial communities from Cojedes, Venezuela - Epithelial fraction 12 v2 (version 2) | ecosystem: Host-associated > Birds > Digestive system > Esophagus > Crop | place... | reverse complement strand
CTCCAGCAGGTCCACCCCAAGCCTGTACTGGTGCATGGGGTTGTTCCTCCCCAGGTGCAGGACCCTGCATTTGCCTTTGTTGAACCTCATCAGGTTCCTCTCTGCCCAACTTTCCAGTCTGTCCAGGTCTCGCTGAATGGCAGCACAGCCTTCTGGTGTATATACCACACCTCCCAGTTTGGTGTCATCAGCAAACTTGCTGAGGGTACACTCTAACTCTTCATCCAGGTCGTTGATGAAGAAGTTGAACAAGGCTGGGCCCAGATCTAGGAAACTGGGAGGTGAATATATTTTCCTGGTCAGATTCTAGCAGGAATCAAATGAAACTTAAGGGCTCTGGGTCTAAACAGAGAGGAGGAGGTTCTGCACAAAGTTAGTAAAACTCTAGAATACCACAAGATGTTGTAGATGCCAGAAGTATCGAAATGTAAAAAAAACTAGCTGGATATATTAATGGAATAAATTTCCTCAAACCTTAAATAGAAACAGACTGTGTCTGGTTCAGGAAGTCCCTACCAGTCCCTCTAGTCCTACTGGAGGCTGGACAAATGCTTTAGGGAAGCACTGATTGTTGATCCTGTGGTTGTCCTATTTCTACATTCTTCCCTAGGCAGCCACCATCGGACATAGTAGTGACAGGCTGATGGGCTGGACAGACTTTGATCTGTGCTAGTGTAGTCTTCCTTATGCTCTTTTTGCTCTCCTGTATTTAACAATGTGCACTTTGACAGGGTGTATTTATTAAGCAGTCTTTTGCCATATTGTAGAAGTGAACATGACCATATTTTAATGACTTGAAATCTGTGTGTCTCAAAAGACAGGAGGAAACACACTGAAGTCAAAACCGCTGAGCCACCTTCCATAAGTGCTGTGGCAGCTGAACTGGCCCAATACTGAGTAAACTCTCCTTAAGGAAAGACTGATTGCTAAGACTACCTCACAGGAAAGTTTCTATTGCTGATTTCTGTGCATGTTTAGAAAAAAAGATGGCAAAACTGTTTATACAAAAGGAAAGTATAGTGAAGGCAAATACCAGCAAAAAACCGATCCTGAACTGTATGTAGGTGTGTTTGTTGTTGGGGTAGAGAGCACATGTCAGAGTAGCAAGTACTTGAGGTCCTTGCATCACTCTTAAACCTGAATTCTAACATACCTTCACTTTTCTGATTTTAATAATCTCTGCTCCTTAAGAAGGACTACTGGAGTATAGATGGGCAGTAGATTTTGTCCTTGGACAGAAGTGCGCTAGAAGTGCAACTTTGAAACAGTAGAGGAGATCGTGGCTTAGAGCTTAGTAATTACTGGAATACCTATCACGGAATGGATGCAGTAACTGCTGTACTGCAATTAGCATAGTACCACGTGCATCCTTGTTTCTATAGGTAATAGGGGAAGTAACCTCGGTTTTGTACAAATGTTTTTTCTTTGGACACACTGTTACAGTCCATAGATAAAGTTACAGACTGTAGCGTTTGCTGACAGCTGCAGAACAGTTATCTCCCACGTAATTCAGTCTGCTGAATCTGCAATAGTATGGTATAGTTCTGGCTTAATGGAACGACATTAAGAAAAGTTCTTACTTTTTCCTTTTGTGAAATATGTTGTGTAATTTATATTTAGAGATGTTGAAAAAAGTCTTGATTTCACTCCTTTTTCTGGAGCACTTTGAGAAGCTCTTCATTGATTGACCTTATAAGAGGTCTAAACCTGGGTGAACAAACATGGTAGACTTCATTGTCATCTGGTGCAAAAAAACCATGCACTGCTAAAATCATTGGAGCTGCACTGATGTACGCCAGCAGCTATCTAAGTCAATATTTACAACATAGCTGTTGCTAGTGAAGTCTGATTCTTCAACTGTGAGAGAAAACCTGCAGCATGTATAAGTCTCAATTCTCAGTAATTTCATTTTCACATACTCTGTGGCTTCTTGTCATCAGCTCACATAAAGGTTAAAAGGAGTTAATTGACATGGCAACATCTGTCTTCATAAGATAATCTTATGTCAGGACAGCCAGCTGTGCTTACCTGTTAGCGCAGAGGCTTTTCCTGTTCATAGCAGATCTTAGCTGCTGGGAGGCAGGTTGGTGTCTTGGAGGAGCCCAAAGGACAGAAATGAAGGTGCCATAACTTACCCATTAAGTGATTTTTTTGAACATTCCTGGAAAGAAGTAATTGGATGCACAGATTATTACACTATAAACTTGAGAATGAGATTTCAGACAGAACACATGTTTAATCTCTAATTGCAAAAGGGAATTTGATTTTATTCTTGAAGTGTCACGTGCCGCTACCAAAGTCTGGAGATAGATACAGTCATAGAATGGTTTGGGTTGGAAGGGACTTTAAAAGGTCATCTAGTCTAACCACTCTGTAGTGAGCCAGGATATTTTCAATTTACCTATACACCACTTCATTTGGTGGCCCTGAAAGCCAGACCTGCAATACCTTCTGGGTAAAAACTCTTTTGGTGTGAAACTAGACTTAGTGTCTTTTCTTGGCTCAGTGGCCCTGTCATGGACATCAGATTAAATCTAAAATGAGGAGTTAACTTCTTAAAGGAAGAGTCAGGCAATCAGCAGTGAATTACAGCTTGGAAGATAGTGTCTATAAAACAATTTGGCATTTATAAATCATCTGGATTGCAGAAGGTAGAGTTCTTCAGCCAGGATATGATTTTAGTAAAGTCCTTTTCAATCGGAGAGCTCTCCAACTAAGTAAATTATCTTTTAAATACAGGGCCTCTGTTAGACTCTGTCTTTTCCAGCAAGTTACTAGAATATCTGTTTTATTTCTCATGTGCTCTTCTGAAAAAGGACCTGTACAGCTTACTCTGTACAGGAGCCTTGGTAAAAGTATGTCTGGAAGATGACATTGTTTCTTCTGCTGTGTGCTCCGTTGTCTTTCCCGGGTGTAGGACCACCTTTAGCATCTGATGGCCATTGATGTACTACCCAAACAGATATGCAAATAAATATAAATTTTAACCCTTTCTTTCCTATTAAAAGTGTTTAGGAATGAGGGGAAACTGAGTCATGTCCAGTGAATCTGTGGTATCCAAGTTTTCCAGGAGCATTGCTAACTTCCTGTTGGCTTACCTATGACAGTCCCAGCTATCATTCCTTAGGTTTTGTGCATTGAAACTCATAACTGCAATGCTGTATTAGAATACCTTGAATTTAATTTAGTTTTCTCTGTGTTAATTTATTTTATAATGAGTATGTAGATTTTCATTGTATACGTTGTAAGCAATTACATTTCAGAATTTGTCTAAGCAATAGTTCACTTAACTAAAAAATATGCATACATTTCACACCTCCTCTCCCCAGACACACTCCTTTTCTTCTACAGAATTTCAGTAATGGCTGTATTTCACCAGCACTGTATTGCTTGTCAAAACCTTGGTTATTGGTACAAATGGTTAGGCGCAAGCCTGTGCAACCCCTCATTTCTTAAAAAGTTTGGAGAAGAGATGACTTTGGTATAGGACAGTTATCACTACCATCACAGGACAGCAGCTATCACAGCATTGGAAGCATCAGACTTTCTGAGGTCAACCCTTGGGGGCATATTTTGTCAGGTTTTTTTGTAACTGTTCTATGGGGAAAGCTGGAGTTTTCCCAGAGAGAAAGAAATAAACAAGTAATCAGGTATGGGGAGAGAGCTGACTATTAATTCCATTAAATTTGATCTGATTTTAGATTTTCAGGGAAAAAAAAATCCCAAACCTCTCCTATGTAGTTTCTTCATTGCAGCAGTTTATAATAGTTTGGTGAAAGGATCTAAGTATTGGAATCTCATGCTATGATAAAGATTTTTCAAGTAAGTAAAAAAACATTTTTGGAATGATGTCTATTTCCAAATAGTAACTGTCATTGTAGTTATCTCCTTAGTATGGGCAGTGTGTGAGAGGGAGAGTGGCACAGGCTCTCAGCAGCCTTTCAGCACATTAGCCAGGGACTCTGCTTCTCATCCCTATCCAAACAGATCCAACAGGCCTACATTTGTTCACTGTGGGGTTTTATTCTGATGTATGCAGAAAAACGGTTTTTCATATCTGCGGACTCCTAGGCTGTGGGGAGGTGTGGTAATGCATGTATTTTCTTCCACTTGTCTTTCTTTTCCTTCCTGAAGACTTTTGTTTTTTCAGGCCTTTCCGAAAAAAAAACTTACCTGGAGCCTTAGGGTTCTTCTGTAGAAAGCCCTTAACACTGATTTTCAATAGTGGTTCATCACCTTCACAAGTGCAGAAGAAAAGGGTACAGGCAGTTACATCTGTTGCCTCTCATGGTTTCAGCAAAGCTTTAATGTCTTTACTGTGTGCTTATGCACACACAAAGTACAGCTGCCTCTGATCTTCTTTTGGGCAATTCCTTGGTCACTGTAGCACTTGTATAATGTACTGTGGGTCAAGTAGAGGCTTCAGTAGTGAAGAAAAATGGTATCATAGTTCTTTCACAAACTCTGGAGAGCTCTGTCATCTAAGACCTGGGAATCCCTACTACTAATATCCTACCAGTGCTTCAGTTTCTATTTGGTCTATTCAGAAATGTTTTAGATATAAAACGTTTATCCTGTATTCAAGAATTTAGTTGTTGGTAGCTGTCATATGCATAAACAGTCTTCTGAAGTCAGCAAGGTGCCCTCTCTGCAAGTATTATAATATCCCATAAACCTAAGATGTATAGCATTGTACACAACTTACACATCATGAAGTTCAACCTAAAATCTGTTTAGAAAGAATAACCTTCCTATTCAAACAGATTGGTTGATGACAAAATGCATGTTCTGTAGGCCTCGGTATCAGTAAGGGCAGCAATGCTTCACCTCTACATTCACAGAATCACAGAATGGCAGAGGTTGGAAGGGACATCTGGAGATCATCTAGTCCAACCCCCCTTCCAAAGCAGGGTCACATAGACAAGGTTGCACAGGAAACTCATCCAGGATGGTTTTAAATATTTTCAGAAAAGGAGCCTTCACAACCCCTCTGGGCAGCCTCTTCCAGTGCTCTGTCACCCTCAGAGTAAAGAAGTGTTCAGATGGAACTTCTTATACTTCAGTTTGTGCCCATTGCCCCTTGTCCTGTTGCTGGGCACCACTGAAAATAGTCTGGCCCCATCCTCCTGACATCCACCCTTAGGATATTTCTAAGCATTTATAAGGTCCTTTCTCAGCCCTCTCTTCTTCAGGCTAAACAAGCCCAGCTCCCTCAGCCTCCAATCTTCTAATCCTCTTCGTAGCCCTTTGTCTCTTCCCAAGCAGGAAGGCAGCAATTGTAATGGAGTGGTCTGTCTGGACCACTCGCATCTGCACAGAGGTCTTCCATGTTTATTTTTTCATTTCGCATTTATTCATATTATTGTTATTTCTCCCTAACTTGCCACCTCCCTGGCTTAGCTAGCAGACTGAATGCACAAAAGACTATTTTCCCTTGATTAAGGCTTCCTTTTCAGTTTAAAAAGAGGCTACTCAAATTCATTCGTCTTTTGTGAAAATCCTTAGAGAAATGTCGCAGTCTCAGTGTGAGGAAACCCGAGTTCTGCCCCCAGATCTCACGCTGACTGTGACACATCTTGATTCTCTTCCTTCTGTCTCCACATATAATGACTTAAAAAACTGGGCTCCTAGGGATAGTTTCCCTGACCTTTCTCTTCTCATGATGCAGTGCAAAAGTAAGGTGGCACCCTGGTCTTGTAGCGCCAGGGCTGCTGTTGTAGGGTCAATAGGCTTTCAGCACAAGACACTTCAAAAAATTAAATACATTTATTCCACTGTGTTTTTTAATAGGAAATAGAGTTGTTAAGTAGGCCAAAACAAAGTTTTATCACCAAAAGGAATAAGCCATTTTCAGTAAAGTGCATCTTCTCTCATTACTTCCTTTCTGTGTTAGATCAACTCTTCAATTACTAGTAAACACACAACATGGGGCTTAGAATGGAGAACATGAAGTCCTTCACAGTGTGTAGCGATAACTGCCTGTTTCATTCTTTTCTCTGGTTTATTGACTTAACAGGTTGGCATATTCCTACTTCAAAGTGAAATATTGTTCATGGAAGTCTAATGTGGAGCCAGGTACTTTGTCAAGAATGCCCTTGGAAAATGCGGACAAGAGTACCAAAACCATTGATAATGCGCTTTATCTTCTATAGACGTTGTAACTGAACTAGCATCTCTTTATACCAGCCCTCTGTTAGTGGAAGACTGTTGTGTTGACACTGAAACTACCGTCATGGCACATGGACAGTGTCTACACCATGGACACATGTATTCTGCTATGTGCCCTTCCAGCCTGAGAAGGGCAAGACCTGGGTGTGAGGCATTTCCCCTGCACTCCCTGGTTCCCTTTAGTAGCCAACACATGGTAAAAGAGAGAGCCCTGGGGCCTCTGCGGTGGTTACACAGGTCTGGATAACTGGGGTCCTAGGTGTAAGGTACCACCTTGAGTGCGAATGTCCAGGAGTATAGAGAGAGCCTATTAATTCTTTCTCCTCCTATTTATTATGTGGAAGGTCACTGCTGATGACACCAAGAGTTACAACTTCTGTCTCTTACACTCTGTAGCTGCAGTGCAAGCCCATACAAATTACTCAGGGAAAATAAAAATAGCAGGAGGGAGAATGCTGTGAACTGATGTCCAAATGTTATAATACACTTTGCTCCTTGTGTTAGGGATGGCTGTGGTCAGAAAGTCATTGATGCTATCATCTTACCAGGCGATGGAGCAGCAGTTTTGAGTCCTTTGGAGCCTAGTGAGTTGAGACTTCATTGAAAAGACCAAACTTATATGATACTTGAAGGGGCATGGCATAGTCTGACTTATGGAGTAAAAGCAAAAAAGGTTCTCCCTTTCAAGACATTCTCATTTCTTATCTGCAATATAGCACATGTATTAAAACTGTGATGGTAAAAGAAAAGGAGAACAAGTAAAAATGAAGTTAAAAATAATCTAAATTACTACATAGATTCTGAACTCCAGTGACTACGCTGGTGAGAAAGATGACCCACAATATGATCTGGTTCTTCCATGTACTGCCGTGGGCCAGCACCTCAAGCTAGAAGGGAGATCTGTGATCTACATGTAGGGAATAAGAAAACATTGATTTAGAAAACCAAACATGCTGGACCTGCATATGTTTTTTTTACTCAATTTTGAAAGATGTTGAAGTCATTATAAGAATATTCACATCCCTGTGCTAGGTTAAGCCAAAGTCTGTGTAGCCTGTTACCTCTTTTCAACACGGGCATACAGAGGAGTGTAAGAATAGGGAAGCCATGTAATGATGATTCCTTAAAATCATGGATTTTCTTCTGACAGTTTGTACTTCGGGCACTTCTGAATCAAATAATGTGTCTTTCTACTCAATGGACCTCAATGGGTTTTCATTCTTTTAATTTGTAGAATGCCTTTTTGAAGCCCTGTCAGTTTTTGACAACCACAATATCCTGTAGTATAGGGTTTTGCAGCTGCACTATGCAGAGTATAAAGAAACATTTCCTGTGTTTTAAAACTGTGATTTTCAAATGTGGTTGTATTGTGTAGTGTCTCATTCTTTGAAAAGACAGTGAAAACTTCTATTGGTAATTTAAAAATTGCTAGCAGATAACCTGTTTGTCAGGTTTTTTCCCCAGACTGAAAAGCTTATCTATTCAGTTATTCCTCACACAAAATCTATTCCATGCCTCTGATCAGACTTGTTGCCTGCCCTTCAGCCTTTCCAAATCCGTGATACACTCTTTACATATCTGGTCTGGAATTGCAAATTGCATTCAAGATGCAGGTGCACTGCATATTGATATGAGGAATCATAATGTTTTCTGCGTCTTCTCTGTTCCTTTCCAAATAACTCAGAGCACTCAATTTCCTTTATGACCTTTACAGAGCACTGTGCTCAAGTTCTCACGGAATGACATATTCTAACCCCAGTATCTCAGTCAGCTCAGAACTTAGCATTGTGTATGTAAATTTGGGATTACATTTCTTCATGTGCATGATATTACATTTATCTACAATTAATTTCATCTGCTACTTCTTCCCACAGTCACTCAGTATTGCAGGGTTCTGATGCTTCTATTAATCAAGCTTATCCCACTAGCTGATATGCTAGTGCTATCAGCAGACTGTGTCACTCATTTTAATATTCACGCTCTTTTTCAAACATGTTCAAACACTTTAGACTATGTTGCACAGTGTGTGGTGACCTTCCACTATGTACTTCCTACCTCCCGGTTCTTCTCTTCCTGACAGTTCTCTATCTAGCTGAAAACCTTCAGTTCCCTGCAAATCTTACTCTGAGTTTTGGGGTAAAAACATTGTAGTTGTGGTGTTTTTTATTAAGGGAAAGTCTTTTAGTTTCATGACTTACCCCAGTACCATATAGATCGCCTTTAAACATTGCATTAATTGCACTTTGAGCATTCCCTTTCCTTCACCTGATTCCCTGCCTCCAGGCAGTGTTTTCACCTTCTAGGAAGTCTTGCAGGCTGAAGGCTGTAATTTATTACTAGTCATAGTGTCGGTGGACAAACCAGAAGTGTGCAGGTCAAATGTGGGGCCCAGCACCATGGAAGGGGCCTGCCTTATACAGGTACTTTGCAGTAGTTGCAGCTAACAGTGGCCTGCTTTTCTAGTGTCTGTCTTATCATTAGTCATAAAATACTTGCCCTTTTGATAAAGATCACTAGATTACAGAACTCAAAAATGAAGATAAGCAGGACATGAGCTGTCAAACTAGGGGGGGAGGTGTTTGAGATGCATATTAGTTATCTGACTAATCTGAGTTTTCTCTGTTTTTGTGGAATCTTGGAATTGGTAATGTTGTTTTTAACTGACATATTAGAGACCTTCAAATAACATAATTATCCAATGTAGTAAACGTTTTCATGGCAGTTTCTAGTAAAGATTCCCGGAAGTGGACTGGACATCAATGAACACATTGTGATAACCGTTCCATTGTAAGTCCCTGCAATTACATTTTATTATGCAGCAAAAGGTCGATTCTAGTGTAGGCATTACATTGAAAAGTTCACATCATTGGAATTGACCCTGCAGGTTAGTAAGTGAGGACTGCTTGCAAAACTTCAGCCCATGTGTTACGGTATGGCTGCGGCCGGCAACAAAAGCGCCACGCAGCTGCCCCTCCCCCCCCGCTGGGGTGTGGAGGAGAATGGAAAGAAACAGGCAGAAACTGGTGGCTCGGGATAAGGGCAGTTTAACAGAACAGCAAACAAAGGGAACAGTAACAACAACGATACAGATGAGAAAACATAGCACAAACTGCACAACCCAGAGAGCCACTCTCTCCCAGGCCACCGCCCATCTTCCCCCACCGGAACCCAGCATGATGACACATGGTATGGAATATCCTGCTCTGTTTGGCCAGGTTGGGTCAGCGCGCCCGGCTGTGCTCCTTCCTGGATTCCGGTGAAAGTTAGCCCTGTCCTGGCCGAACCCAGGACACCATGCAATAAAACATAACTTTCTCTTGCCACCAACGGGTACTGTTACAAGAGCTGGAATTCATGGTCTGTTTGCCCTTGGAAGAACTCTGTATTAATGAATGGGATGGGGGAGGGAATCAATGATGAGGGCTTCCTTTGCAGCAGGGCATTCTGAAGAGGTGGCAGTAGCAGATAACACCATATTCTCGTGATCTGTGGTAGAAGACTTGAAATGGATTTTTAAATTACACAGTTTTCATCTCACTGAAATGTGGAAGTTGTTACTGTTCATAGCTCTCAATTTTAGAAGAAGTGAAGGCAAGTGAAGGCAGTGATGGAAGTGTCACATTACGGTTTATCATGAACAAGCTGCCCCAACAGAAACGGATTGTTTCAACAGCCCTCACTGGTGTAGAGTGGAAGGGATGTGATAGGGACAGAACTGTAAAATGGAATCATTTTCAAAAATCACATAAATTGAGCGTATGTGGTTTCACAGAAAAAGTAAGAACCACTGTGTGGGGACATGCACATGTAGGAACTGTGCTTCAGGAGTGGAGGACCAGCAGCTGGAGTGGCAGGAGAATTACCTGCCCTATCTTCTGAGTCTCTGAAGTGACTTGAGTTGAGCACTGTGCACTGGGCTTCAGATTTGAGTTACTGGAAGCAAAGAACCATTGTATTTCTCCTTTCCCCAAGTCTGTAAACTAACAAATGCGCAGCAATGATGGAAGCAGCATCAGATTCAGGCAGTGACTGTTAAGTACCAGGTGATTACCTTCACAGAGAAAAGAACATTTCAGGATCACTGACTATGTTGGAGATTATATATATATAAATCTGCTTACATTGCCCCATGTACTATGGGAGTATCAACTCATGTGCAAATCACTGGTTTCTTTAAAGACAGTTTTTTTCTGAGCAGGGAGCTGATACTGCAAGTTTATTATCAGATAAGCTTCAAGTGGTATGGAATGAGTAGAAAGATACTCATAGAGGTAGATTTTTGGTAAAAACATTCTTTCATGTATCATGTTCAAGGGAGAAAGGAAATTGTCAGAGAAAATGTATCCCTTTACATTGAATATTTAGTACAAGAATGCATCTACCGTGCTAAGCACTTGCCACTAAGAATTTCTACGCTATCTTTGCTTTTCAGACAAGAGTTATATAACAGTTTTTATGGTCATTTACAGCTGGAATGCTGCAAAACTGGTTTATCCAGGAAGTTTTCTTGTCTAGTCACAACGTCTACAAAATATTAAGCAGTTGTCCTACCCTATGATTTCTTTACTGTTGATCACTGTCACTGTAAATATTTTCTTAAGCAAGTACCCTGCCCTGTGCTTAACTTTTAACATTGTTTTTTTTAAAGACTTCATGAATTAAAATTTGAAATTATATTGAAATTCTGAATGCATGCTGGCAAGAGATTTTGATTTGAATAACTGTACTAATATTAGATAACTCTCATTTTAAATATAAAAGATCAAAGTTTCAAAGTGATTCTAGTAAAACCAGAATTGAAAACCTGGAAATGTCAATGCTGGGGAAGTGAGCGAGATGGAAGACAGCCAAATGACCTGGAAGTTTCATTACTGCAACTTTTTATTATTTTAGCACAGGTTTTACACTATTTAGAGCTTTCTCTTAATGCTTCACTTCCTGGAATCCTGTGATTATCAGAAAAAACAGACTTTCATTAACAGTATTTTAGAAACTCATTGATTAAAAAATGAAATAAAACCATAAGAAAAATATTTCAGTAGCACACATGTAAAGACAGAGATGCTGAAAGGCAAATATACTACTTTTCAAATTACGACCTAAGCCATTACACTGAAAGGTAAGTGTTAAGTATTTCAGACTTGTTTTGACTGAAAACTTTTGCTTAAATGAGAGTTTTCTTTGAGACGCTTTTAATGTTTTCTTTAATTGAAGGTTTACATTAACAGCACTATAAATAACTGAATTCCCAAATGCTCACATTCTTTCATCAAGTTAGAGAAATTTTTGCCAATAAAATGAATACAAGAATATTCATGAAATAGTCTATGAATGATAAGTCTACAGGTGAAAATCATAAGCAAATTGGGACTCACGCTGAGCGTGTCCAAAGCATATTGACAGGATGCAAGGAATTTAGTTACCAACACTGTTAGCTTATTACAGGAAAGATATTGATGCTGTATCTTCTCTTTCATGCTTTTCCATGCTTTTCCCATTTGCTGCAATTTTAAAAGGAGGATGTGACAGAAGATCCCTCAATAAAAAAGGGGTGAGTCCCAGGATTTTCTAAAATGCCCAGTGAAGCTTTCCCCAAAACTTTGTGGGGAAGTGTCAGAAGGGCCAGTTATAAATGCAGTCACATACCTGTTAGTAAATAATGTGCATTGCTTAGATGGGTACCAAATATAAAAGAGGGTCTGTGCATCCCTTGTATATGAACTAGTCCATGGGAGAAAGGAGGCCAGCAAGATTATTCTCAGTGTCTGGTTCTAGCCTAGGGAAGCAGGTCTTCATAAACTCCTTTTATTTCCAGCAAAGAGAGGGCAATTTAAAGAAGGATCAAAATTAATCATTGCCTGGAGCAACTGCAACTTCAATGTCAAAAGGGACATTAGCTTCTCTTTGCGTAAACTCTATAGCTGCACAGACCTGATTATTGGAGTGCTGAAGAGGTTCATTAGGATGAAGGTTCTTATCCACAATGGTGTCATCTGGTTACCTGAGCTGCACTTCTGAGTTCGACACTCTGAAAATTATGCAAGACTGAGAGTTAGTCTTTCTTTCCATATTACATTCTATTATCCTTTTCATGGCTGCTCAGGGAGGTCATTCTTACTGTTTACGTAATGGTTTTTTCTGAAAGTGCAAGCTAAGTGAAGGTACTTGCATAGACTGGCACAAAATACATCCTGTGTCACCCAAAGTTACCCAACTATATTTGCATTCAGAAAAGTTTTAAGCTCTGCTAGCTCAAAACATAAGCAGCAGAAGAGTGACAGTTTAAGCAGTGATCTCAAAGCTATCGCAGTCCTGAAGGAGCCGGCCCTTGCCTCAGAGGAATGAGCTGGCAAATCTTATGATCTCCGTTATTTTCTGTAGTAGGTGTTTTCAAATGTCAGACCTCTTATGATTTCTATTTTACTCATTCCCCTATTGATTTGATCAAATACTGAATCCAGTTCATGTTATTGTTAACTCATTAGTTGGTTATGAATTCAGTGAAAATCTTGATTGGATGAACTGTGTTCAGCTTTAGTCAGTCTAACGTAACAATAACTGAATTTACTCGTCTCTTTTTATGCACTTGCTTAATGATTTTCAGTAGAATTCAAAAGGACATGCAAAAACTTGCTTTTTCTCAGAATCACCAGGACTGACTATGCTGAGAAGGTCAGAGGGAATCCAAGTGAGACATCTGAGAGCTGCTGGCTCCTAATTTCTCTCTGTCATGTAGATGAGCTAATCTGTAAGCCACTGTGACTCAGAAAATGAGCACATCATGTGGATGAAATGAATAGAGGTGGAATATCTGACTCCTAATTTGAACTACAAACACATTGTAGCAGGTTCTGTATATATAGATATATCCTATGTGGGAATAAATTATCACAATCCAAATACTGGGGTAGAAAGAGGGACAATCTTTTGCAAATTTATTCCTTCATTCAGTTTCCTAATACCTCTGAGGAGCTGGTATGAGTGAGTTTATTTTCCTCTGAACCCCCCTGTGCTGTTTCTTCCCCGTGTGCCAATCACATCAACTATCACTGCAGCACAGGGAAAATAAACAGACTGGTACATATCAAGATGAGCTGCAGACATAAACGAGAATCAAAGTCATAGATATTATGCATGAAGTGGTTTCCCATTTGAAGAAGCAGGAGTTTTTTGTTAACATGAGTGGGGTCAGAAGTTAACTCTAAGAATCTGTACCTGCTTAACCTTCCAAGTTTCCATCTGTTCAGAAAACTCCTATATAATTTTTCTGGAAATGAATGACTGTTCTGTAGTAACCTAAGCTCTCCTTGAGTGGAATACAGCATTATGTAGTGTACAGAGGTAGGAGTGGTTGGGGAAAATTGTACTTCAGCAAAGGTGTTTTCACACTTGAATCCATGGGTTGATACAGTGAACTTCACAAAAAGCATCTCATTTCTTTAGGGCATTTGTATATGCAGAGCTTGAAGGAACCTTATCTAGTTATTTCAGTCTTTCCAGGGAATGTGCATAGGCCTTCGTGTTTTTAATTAAGACAGAAGAGTTGTTTTATGTAACAATTTAAAAGCCTGCCTACCTCTTCCTGGGTTTCTCTAAATCTTGTATATGGCGCACAGGATCACAGGTGGGAGGAAAGACTTCTCAGAATAAGTCTCTATTATTTACTTATATTGTTGGTTTCATGCTGGAGTCTACAATAGACTGACATGGAAGTCAGTGTTTATGGAACTGAGATATTATGGAGGAGAGGAAGGACCAGGCTGAGATTCAAAGGGAAGGCTGATGGAGAACAATGGAATGATTACAGAGCAAAAGGTCTGCTTGAATGTGCCGCTGAAGGAAGATGTAATGGAAAGGAGCAGGAGCAGAGGCAGGAAATGACAGCAGGAGGAACACAGACATGTTTTCCACGTGTTCCTTGGAGGGGCCCTGCGAGGGTGAGAATACATCTGGTTGCTGCAGGGGGAGATGGGAGTGAAAATGCCTTTGTGGAAGTGAAAAGAGGCTGGGGGGAGAGCCATGTTACTGTTTCATTTCTCACTATTATGATGGTAAAGCTGAAAAGGCTGTCTGTCCTCAGAGCAAAACAACTGTCTCATGCAGATTTACCCTGATGGATGGGAACATAAACACATCTGGCTCTGAATAGACAGGGGGGTGCACAATGCTTTCACTCTCAGTCAGGGCTATCAGTGAAGCAGCAACCAAGATGAAATGAAAAGAAAGCATGCATTAAGCTATTAGTCCATCTGCAAAAAAGCAGGTGATCCTGGAGTATGTGTGTGCTACTCAAAGCAGTGTACATAAAGGCTCATGCAAAAATGAGAAAAAATGATGGAAGTCTTCATATGACAGGATGGGCTGTGTTCATGCGATGCTGAAAATTTAGAAGATACGAAGAGCATTATATGAAAACTCATTACCTACTAAGCATGCAGCATTCTTTTAAGCAAATGCACACAGTACTTTGCAGCAAATGTAACTTTATTGACATAGTAATATTTCAGGGTTAAATATGATGTTTTCCTTTGTTTTCACTGGCACAGTGTCTCTGATAGATGAGAAAATGGAGGACAGCAGAACAGAGGAAGTATTTTTCCTGCTTTTTATTCTTAGTATCTCTCTACAGCAAAATACAAGCTTTTTTATATTTCAGTGGGTTTTTATTCAGGATCAATGCTATATATTTTACATCCCATATCAACTTTTTGTTGATTAATGCTAGTCAGAAACTGCTTACAGAGGATAAGGTCTTTACCATGTCAAGTTATACTGTCACGCTACTTGGGGAAACAGGAATGCGAATACAGGGTATCAATGTAACAGCTCAGGAGAGAGACACAATTACTATTCTTTTCAGATGGTTGAGATACTATGTAATAATTTGAGAGAGAGATATATATATCTTTTACACCTCTGTTTACAAGAAAATAAAGAAGGTTGGGAAAGCAGAGAGAATTATAAGATATGGGCGAAAATAAAATGTAAAACACTTGGAAGACTTGCAAATACACAGATTTATTGATGAGAATACAAATATGAATATATGAACACTAATAAGTGAAGTAAATCATTTAGCTTTTGTACTGTTGGTCAGTATCTCTGCAAAAGATTGTAAAACTTGAAGACCTGACAGACTGATGAAAAGCAAGTACTGTGTTAGTTTTTAACAAGAATTTAAAAAAAACAAAACAAAACAAAACAAAAACTAACAAAAAGCCAAAACAAACTCAGGAAGAAAATTAAGCCTGATAGCTGCTCTCAGAAATGTAATTACTTTTCCTAATAAAAAAAGCTTTGTTACAAGAAAAATATCTTAAATGTTTCAAAGGCAAACCCAGCATAAATTAGAGCACTGGTTGTAAAGAATAAATAATGGAACGAATGTACATGTTCTTATTAAGCGAATTGCCAAAATGCTTTTGAAAGAATAAGTGTATGAACTTGTATTGTACTGAATCAAGATTGATTTATTAGCTGCTTTTTAAAATTTGAACAACTATAAACCTACAGTAATAAAACTAGCTACAAGGACATGAACTTGCTGTTTTTTAAAAATCTTTGACGCACTGTGACACCCAGATGAAATTAAATAGAATGATTAGTGTGGAGCAAATGTTGTTCATCAATTTGATTTTTCTGTGCTTCATTTAAGAGAGAAAAGACATTGAAAAAAGGCCCAGCTGGGTCTGGGCACTTGCTCACCAACATTGAATTGTACTTACGGGCAGCAGGCTAGAAAAGTCCCGCGTATATTCAGGCTAACCTGTCTATTTTCTTGTGTTATGGACAAATTATTCTGATTTCATGATGTAAGAGGACTCATTTTTTTTGTGTGGCTTAATTTGGTTAAAAAAAAAAAGGAAGCAATTTTTTACAAACAACAGTGTTAAGTATCACAAACATAGCTCCTTGAATTCACTGCGTTTGCTCTTGGCTGGCATTATTTTGCTGTCAGAATTCAACATGACTTGGTTTGTCGGCTTACAATTCCTTGCCACGTGACTGAAGGTTTTCCTCGTGTATCCTTGTAACATTTCAATGGCCGGCCTCTAAATTACAAGCCATGCTTTAACTGGCCATAGAAAAGTATTTCGGCCTGTTGTCAAAATACTCGTGAAATGCATATGGCAGAATATTCAGTATGGGCTTATGCAGTAGACTTTGTGATATGACGTAAGGAGCGTTACCTGAGATTCATTGGGAGTTGAAAGAAATATTGCTAGGTATGTCTAAGAATTATGGAAACCGATAAGGATTAAAGTGGTACAGTAGGCAAGAGTAAAGTCTGTTGGACTTACTATACAACAAACACCCACTCTTAAATTTAGTGCTACTAGACTGAATTACACTAAAAAGTATTTCCAAGAGGTTTTTTCATATGGGTTTTTCTGAATACTTATATTTCAATAGAATACCAAATATCTCTCTCTATTCTGATACAACAAACACCCCTGACGAGCTATTAAATGTCTCATTTTCTTTTCCACTTTTTTTCCTAGCCATTCCTTGGTCCGAGTTGAGCTTGGTCAGTAAGTGAGGGTCAATTTTCTTTGCTATCTCTCGTGCTTCATCAGTTGTGAATTTTGTAATCTGTGCCCTCTCATGAAGAAAACTGATGTACTGTTTCAGTGTAACACTAGTAAACAGAAATACTTAAGCCACAGCTAATTGACAGACTACCACATTTATACTGGTAAGCAAAGTGGTTTCTCCAGATAAGCGTGACCAGTGGAATAAGATTGGTATTCCCCAAATAGAAAGTCTTCTTTCAGGACTCAGACAGATGAAATAACCTGTTTGATAGCCTTGTGAGTGAGCCTGTAGAGGAAGGGAAATCCTTTGCCTGACTAGAGCTTTTCCTCTGCTCAGCAGGTAGTGTTAGGTTTCTGTTGACAGCACATTGTGCCCTATGATGTTGCTGAGGCTAAAGAACCTCTTTTTTCTTTCTTTTTTTTTTTTTTTTTTTTTTTTTTT
>Ga0065711_1040223_pt1 | contig 17145 bp, 11 predicted proteins | sample Hoacrofraction12_FD_59098 | JGI IMG/M metagenome (GOLD analysis project Ga0065711, IMG submission 59098) | Hoatzin crop microbial communities from Cojedes, Venezuela - Epithelial fraction 12 v2 (version 2) | ecosystem: Host-associated > Birds > Digestive system > Esophagus > Crop | place... | reverse complement strand
CGCGACGCTGCCTCTGCGGCGGCTGTGAGGCGGGGAGCACGTGGAGGCCGGGCGCCGCGGGCAGGGCTGGGGCCGGTTGCGGGTGTCGCGCTGGGCGCGGTGCCCGGGGTGGGGGGGACCCCGCTCTCCCGCCGTGACCCCGCCGTTCAGCCGGTGCCGGTCCGTCACGCTGCTTGTGGCTTCGTTGCTGTGAGCCTTTATAAGCTGCTCGTGCTTTGGGGAAATAAGCCCGGTGCGTGCTCTTCTCGGGATTTATTGAAAACTTTGCGCCTGAGCTTGGCGGTCTGCTGCTGTCAGGAGCTTGTTCCTCGTGCACCGCAGCAATTCGTTTTGTGTAGCGTCCGTGGTGGCAAATGTCTGGAGACTGCCCCGTAAGTTCACTGCGACTGGTTTGTAGGGTCAGAATTGGCTGCCTGTGTGAGCAGAGGTGCTGTCTGCTTTGAATATGAGAAGAATCTCTTTTTATAAATAAAATGCACTGGGATTTTTAGTGTGTGTGCAGAGCAGCCAAGAATGTGACTCCACTAGTCAGTATGTGGTGGCCATGATGCCTATGCAGTGTTGTTCAGCACAAAGTCCCCTTTGCACCTCTTCTAATACTCTCTACTTTTTACTTTCTCTAGAGTGAGGCCGAAGTGAATCCCAAAGCTTACCCCCTGGCTGATGCGCAGCTCACCAAAACGCTGCTGGACCTTGTGCAGCAATCCTGCAACTATAAGCAGCTACGCAAGGGAGCCAATGAAGGTGAGACCTCTGTGTTGTGAAGCGTGCTAGAAATCGTAGTGAGGATTTTGTGAGAAGCTGTGGCTAGGGATTGTCGCTTCTCTCCAGTGGTGGGCCACTAATGTTACATGGATCTGGATATTGCGAGTGTCCCTCTCCTACCCTGCTTAAGCAATACTCAGAGACAGAACTAAGCTGTAATCTTTTCCAACATTTGTATACAGTTCTGGTAGATGCCCAGACTGTGTTCCTGGTGCGTGTCCTGTGATCATGCATACTTTAGTGGTGTGGCACTGGGATTACCAGATGCCTAGCCAGTTTAGAATCAAAAAGGTTTGGTTTGAGGGGACCCCTGGAGGTCTGTAGTGCAGCCTGCTCAGGGAGTGGCTCCCTTCGCAGCTGGATCAGGTTCCTCAGGAATTTGCCTGGTCAGACTTTTTAAAAAGCAATCCTTAAGGATAGAAACTGCACAGTCTCTCAGGACCTACCTCCCATGGCTTAAACCACTCTCATAAGGGGGGAGGGGGAATATAAAATTCCACCGTGTCCCCAGAATCTCCTGGAGGCAGCAGTCGGTCTGCAATTTGTCCTTTTTCGAATGCGCTCATGAGGACAGTCTGGGTCCGTCTTCTCTACAGTCCCCTTGAAGGAGTAGAGGACAGCAGCCACATCCCCCCAGCTCCCACCTTGGCTCTCTTCCCCAGGCTAAACAAACAAAACTTGCCCTCAGTCTCCCCTCCCCTGTGCTGTGCCCCAGTCCCCTCCCTGTCAGCAGCCCTGGGCTGGCCTTGCTCCCTTCTGAATCTCTGCTGGGCTCAGAACACCAGGGGCAGCCCTGTGAATAACCACCACCTTGGCCCTGGAGCTGCCACTTTCCTTTGGCCTGTCCTGCTACCACTAGATCTCTTCCTTGCTCGTGCCAGTTTCGGCATCTCCTAATGTTGTCTTTCATTAGATGTGCTTTCCAGAAAGGCCTAGTCTTACCCTTCGGTTTCTTCTACAGCCACCAAAACACTGAACCGAGGGATAGCGGAGTTCATTGTGATGGCGGCAGATGCAGAGCCCTTGGAGATCATCCTGCACCTCCCTCTTCTCTGCGAGGACAAGAACGTACCTTACGTGTTTGTGCGCTCCAAGCAAGCCCTGGGCCGGGCCTGTGGTGTTTCCCGGCCGGTCATCGCCTGCTCCATCACCATCAAGGAGGGATCACAGCTAAAGCCTCAGATCCAGTCTGTCCAGCAAGCTATAGAAAGACTGTTGGTCTAACTGCCCATGAGTTTAAGTGTCTGTGGAATAGGAAGGTTGCAGTCAGGGGAATTAATGTCTAGCTTCAGTTGAGATGATAATTTTGATATCAGTGTTTCATTTCAAACCACCACATTTTTGTTTAATAATGGCTTAATTCTAGTGTTTCTGCCTCTCCTTCCCCCTCTTCTGTATTACTCCACTCCAACACATTCATTCTCATTGTATTACTTCTTCAAAAGTGATTGTACAACTGTATTTCCTGTTTGATGTTTAAAAAAAAAATCTACCCTGCCCTTATCTCCATGTCTGCTTGCTTAGGGCTTTTTTTAACCCCCCTGTTAGCTTCCTCTGTGTTTTGCAGTATTTCTGCTAAGCTTCAGCCTCTAACAGGTGTGAGCAACACTGCGTTTCTGGATGGTTCAGTCCACTGCGGGTAAGGCATGCCGGTTCCCCGCTCGGTGTGTGTGTGCAGGCTGCTGGAGTTGCTGCCTTAATGGTGGAGCAGCGTAGGCCAGGTACAAGGCAGGCAGCGGCTCCTCTGTAGCAGCGGATGGAGCCAGGGTCATACACCAAGCATAACCCTTTTTCTTGAAACCAGACAAGACTCCTGTTAAGAGGTGTAATGGGGAGCAGAAATCTTACGGCAGTGCGTAAGGGGAAATCTCTTATCTCACTTATTTTTAAATACTAACTTTTAAAGAAAAATAAAATTGCTAACACAGCTAAATATAATTGTCATTTCCCTCGGGGAAGCATTTGCAACTAACTGAAGTGTTCCTGCTTGTAATGCAGAACTGCTTGGAGATTGTCTGAGGGCTGCTGCAGTGTAGTAGTTCTTACTCCTTCAGCTTTCTTTGTGTGGGCTGCATCAACGAGCTTGGGCTTCCTACAGTGTTTACAAAACACAGGGTAGAGAGCAGCCTGCTGTGGCTGACAAGTAGCTATCTCATGCTTTTAGGGAAGCTGCTGTACTGTGGCCATCTGACTTAAACCCTTTCAATCATGGCCAAGGCAACAAAGAGCAAGTCATTTTTCAGGTAAAACTTGTGCCTCAAGAAGAGAGTGTCAGATAATCTCATGCTCTGGAAAAGCATGAAGCACCACCAGCATTCTGGATTAGTGGTGGGTTTATGGAGCTAACTTTAGTTAAATGCATACTGTATAATAAATCCACTTACTGCTCTGAGCAGAAGAGTCTACGCCGTTGTGTTGGGATGGGTCATATCAAACCTGTCTAATGTAGCAAGTTGCCAAAGCAAAGCTAGCATGGGAAGACCAACAGGCGCAACAGCAGAAGGGAAAATAAGTTCTGTAGTGTTTCCACAGAGGTACTGACTTTGTAACTTCAGTAAGCACATCCCAGGCAGGTGAAATCAACTCACCAAAGACTGAAATCATGTCTCTACCTGTTTTTGTAAATGGATGCTAACATCCTTGCTGAGGTGAACTTATTTAGAGTCCTTCCATTTGTATGAGGTTTAGAAAGTCTGCTGTTCCCTTCGATACTGACTTAACTAGTCACATTCGTAACCACAACTTCACAAAGGACTTGCCCTATGGTACCATGTCAAGACAGCTGATGTAAGACAGAGCACATAAGAAGCAGAAATAAAGGATTCTTGAGCAAGCAAAACTGTCCGATTTTCTGCTCTGAAAACTTCCATCACTATCTCTGTTAAACTTCAGCTTAATGCAATAGCCTGCTATGAAAAAAACCCAAAAAAAGCCAGGAGCAAAATCTAATAACCTAGACAAAACATACCATAATCATCCAAAGCCTGGAACATACTGTGCCTGGGGGTTAGCAAGCCAGGAGAGAAGTTAACAAGGGCATTTGGGGAATGAAAATTCACAGAATTAAGGACAGGATAGTCTCGCTGTTTTATTGCATTCAAGTCTCGCTAACAGAAGCATCTACAGTAACTCCTTTGCCTAAGGGCAAATAAATGATTGCTTAGACAAATCTTTATTACAAATAACTACTGTAATGCAGGCTGATTGAAAGTATAATAGACTACGTAGCTTCAGCGCTGCAGAGCTCAACACGGGCTGGCTGCTCTTCCCAGAGGAGCTGTGGAGTGGAAAGGAACAGCGTGGTGGCATGGCCAGGGCAGCCACAGTGCCAAGAGAGTGGTCACAGGCAGCTCCGACACGTGTGCCACGCTACAGCAGCAGCACAACTGTAATATATCACCTAATTCTTCAACAAATTGCCTCAGAGTTTGCGTGCCAAACACAGGAATTCCTGAACACAAAAAACACTGTATGGACCAAAATGGATACCTCATGTATCCCATGTTTGCATCCTGTACAAAACTACAGTTTAGCTAAAAAATTAGTACTGTTTCCTAGAGCAAGGGCAATGACTATTTATTGGTTTTCGCCATCTTGCACTGCAAGCAGGTGGGGCATGCCAGGGGTGGAAGTTTAAAAGCCAAAACATAGACAGCTCCAGCTGCACCCTCCAGAAGTATGATTAAAAAAATAAAAACGCTGGAAGAAAGAAGGGCTACTCTCCACAACTTGCTATTTTTCTAGTTTTAAGGCACAGATCTGAGTGCAGAAGCCTGCACAATAGTCTGACTCATACTCGCTACAGAGGTGGAGAAGCTCTATGCCATCTCAGCAATTTAATTGGGGTAAGTGCGTGCAGCCTTCCAGGGAACATAACTTTTTTTTTTTCCCTTTTTTAAAACCAGATTTTGCTATTGCCATTTAAAAATGGGAGACCCGGCTGTGCAGCTTTCTGAAGTGCTGGGTTTTTGCCCAAAGGATTGTCTGCTGCTTCCCAGAAATTATTTTCTCCTTTATGATCTGCCGGTAATCTTTATAACGCCAATGGTGGAAAAGAACCCAACTTGATTACAAGTACTGATACCGACTGAGTATTGTGGAGAGCAGGAGAGTAATACACCACATTTTTACCCTCTGTTAGCACACAGACTTGACCTGCTGCTTGAATTCGTGCGGTGCCATTAACACAGATCTTTCTGTTTTCTTACACTGAAGTAAGGGCTGCTGTCTTTATGATGCAAAGACGGTATAGCCAATGTTGCAAAGTAAGAAAGAAGTCCAAAATAACTTTTATTAAGAAACCAGGAAGGCACAGCTGTGTTTACTTGCAGTGGGTGACCTGAGTTAGCAGGGAATTTAATGCTGCCTTTGGCTACTGCGAACAGAGTCCAACTTTGCAGAGATGTTTCACAACTAAGAGTAAAAAGTTTCTCCACTGCTAGTCAGCAACATTTAGTCGCCTCCTCCTCCACAGCAAGATTAAACAGACACAGCATCCACATAAGACAACCAAAACTTTAAGCAGATGGAAGTCAACCAGGGTCTTCCGCTCCTGCTTAGTGCTCACTGAAGTACTCAGTTAGCGCATCCATGAGCTCCTGCTTCTTCCCCCCACCCTTCAGCCCGCAAACCCTGCAGGCGTCCTTCAGCACAGGTACAGTGAGCTTGCCCAGAGTGCCCTTCTGCACGTGACTCCGCAGCTCATCTTTTGAGACCTCTACCTTGGGCCGCTTCTCAGTTTGACCATCGGAAGCTAGAAAGATAAATTTTAGATCACCAAGATTCTACAAAGTTTCTTAATAGAAAGACATCAACGTTTCTTATACATGCCACAGTAAATGGCCATTAGCACACGGTACTTTAACAGTTATCTACATTTAACAGTTATCTACACACTGACAGACCTAGTTTCCATATTTTGTTTTATGAAGTAGCCGTCACTCGCTATATAAGCCATATAGTATATTACATCGACAGGAGTGATCTCAAACTCAAGTATGACTTTGCATTCTGATGGAAAGATCACCCACCCCCAAACGAAACTTTTAAGGGATTCTCATCTAAGCAGGAAAATGCAACTATTCCACAGGGAGTTCAGCTAACTGACACTTCCACTTTATGCAGAGTTTCGTGGACTCCCAAACTACACGCGTACTTCAGCATTACTTTGACATTTAGCCCTAAAGAAGCATATCTTGGACTTGCTAAACAGTCCACGCATAAAAGCATGCTTCCTCACCAAGAACACAAACTGAAAGCATGAGTTGTAGAAAACCTGAAGTTATTTATTATTATTTTTATAATTATTAATAAACACATATTTTGCAGTAATTTACCCAAATTTCTTCCTATACTTGTCTGTTTTTTCACTATGCAGTTTCTCATTCCAATGATTCTCTAGCTGGATACCACAATATCCTCTACTCTCTAAGAATCACCACTGGATATAAGTCAACTTTGTTGTGGAGACGAGTAAAGAATTACTGCACAAGCAGCTTCTTTCAGCTGTGAGACAAACTGAAAACACAGAAGCCTCGAAACAAAGGGCGCAGACACCATGTTGCATGTCTGCACCATCATGACTTACCTTGTTTTCGCTTTACAGCCTTCCCGTCAGGATTGTAGTCAGGGGGATAAACCAGCTGCTTAAACTCCTCCACCAGGCTGCCCAGCCTGCGGTTCATCTCTTCAGCCTTTGGCACTGGTAAAAGAGAACGATTTGCTCTCTCAAAACCAAAGCAATCACAGGAAAGTCTAAATCAGGCCATCAACAGAACTAGCACGCAAGTGTCTTGCAAGCACGCAAAATGCAAAAAATGTGTTATGATGTTCACAAATAAGAAACACACAGCTCTTGGTAATACCAAGAGTTTGTATTCTAAGTACGTAATGGACTCACACATATCCCTGAAGAGGAAATATATACACAGAACAAAACTGACATGTGGAAGTGATATAAAAGATCTCCTACCTGGTTGCACTGTTACCCAGGTCTAATGTCAGACATTTTAAAATACAACAGGTTACTACCTAAGCTTGTGAGTAGTTTGAGGCAGAACAGCTTGTTTCTGTCATGTATTTGTATGATATCTAGCACAGGGATCTAGATTATTTGTTAGGAAATAGTAACTCTAACACTACTCCTGGAGTACAACACGATTTTAAAAATGGAACTTCTCCATCAGGAGTAGGTTTCTATCCTTCGACAAGATATTCTTATACAGAAACTCTCAGCCACAGGGTGGCATCATTACGTCCTAGCAGAATAATTCACTAAGTAATTCTGTCCATTTATCAGACTGAAATATTAATTAGACTCTTGAAGAGAGGAATTTTAGAGAAAACAGTTGTCACCACAGAAAAAAGGTATTTAATTTTTAATTTTGGAGGGTAAAGTGATCAATTTTTCCTTTATCTTAAAAGAGAAGGCATTAGAAAGAAAGGTTTCAATATTTCAGAATGGATACATCCAGAATTCTTCAGCTTAGAAGTGCACACAACTGAAATATTTTTTTAAAAGGCTTTTGGTTCTGTAGTAGCACATCTCTGACAGAACAAAGTCAAGAGCCCTCTACCCCACCTCCCTTCGCACCCACCAGTAACTCTCACTTGTAAGATCCTCAGCTTGTTCTGGCTCCACCATATCCAGCGCCAAGGCCTCCAGATTCCTGAAGTGCTGCTGCAAAACTGGGTTCTCAAAGCTGTCAGTCCTGTCAAGAATCCCCCAAAATGTCAATGCATGCTGCCACGAAGACAGACAAGATACACAAGATCTGCCACCAACCTAGCTCAAAGTAAAACTTCCCTCTTTCCCACATAACAATCCATCCCATCAGCAGAACTGTTTTTCCTCTTTTCAATTTACCTGCTGAATCACTAACCCGTCACGCATCAACCACGTTCAAAAGCTGTGTGATACTTAGAAAGCTGTGCGAGACGAATGGAGACAGTGGCATTCTATTTTAATACCAGTTATGCTACTTCCCACATACCTAGGAAAAAATCTCCCATAAAAGCACTTCATAAAATTTATCCTATCTATAATGAAAAAGCCCTAACTGTTCTTTCTAAAGTGCTCTAATTTAAATGATCCAGGTTGGATCTGCAGTAGACTGGCAGAACCACAATAAAATGTAATACCTCTGCAACACATGACAACAGCCCAGAGAGCAAGAGCAATTCTATGCAGAACTCCAGAACGTGCTACATACTGCACGTGTTGCCTGGGTATTCAGAATGATTAAGAACAATGTTTGGACAAAGCTACTGCAAAGGGAAGCAATTTGCATCAAAATCCCATCTTGTGGGCACCACAGCTGAACAACATACACAACAGAGCAAGCAAAAGCGTTGTGTTTTCTTCCCCGTGCCACCTCCCACGCATACACTATTTATCTCCATGTACCTGTATTTGAACCGGAGTTTTTGAATTATTTCCTTCATTTTGTCCACCTGCTCTCGACTAGCTGGCACCTTTTCTGTAAAATCAACATTCCGTTTGTCATCTGCGTAAGGCAGGAAAATGATGTGGAAACCTATGCAGAAGAGGGAGGGAGCAGGGAACAGTTATACAGAACCATCGCCTCAAAACAATAACTTATGGGAAAGACCAAGATGCTTAATAGCTAGGTCTGATGACTCCCCAAACTAGCTACTGTTTTGCTGTAACCAACGGCAATCCATAATACCTCCTAGAATCCACAGCATGACACTCAATCCCAATCTCAATGTATATAACCAACATCACTACTGGCTTTTTGAAAGAGATTCAAACTACATGCATAGCTAAGAGCGGGAAACCTGTTGCCTGCTTTTTATACAGGAGATCAGCTTGTGCACCTTCCTCATCTCTCACTGGATATGAGCTTGAAAAAGGCTTGTTTGAAAATTAAGTTAATGCCCACATTTTATTTCTGAAATGCTTTACATTGCACACAAGCAGTGTTATTCCCTTACTTTACATCCTTCCCAGAAGAGGATTTTCCAGTTAAGGAGGTAAGAAAATGGAAAAGAGCAAGAGTCTGCCTTTGCTCCCTGACCATTCCCCACTCAGCTGTTACAGTGTGAGGCTCGGTATGTGAGATTATTTATTTAAGGCTTTAAAATGTATCCAAGGATACAATAAAATTCAGATAAAAACATTCCATCTAGTCAGCAAACAGAAAAATGGGCTTTTAGTTTTTAGGTCAGTTACTTGAATCTGCTAAAAACACATAGGTGGCAGGAAAATACTGCAGCGGTCTTACACCTGAGCAAACACTGATGCAACTGGAGTTGTACAAACAGATTCAGCATCAGATGCTTCCAATGACAAAACTGAAGAAAAGGGATGTTGGGAAGCACTCTCCCCAGTTTTAAGGTGAGCAGCACCAAGAATATTTTTACGCAATACAGGAGGCTATTATGCTGACTGCATCCAGTCATGCAGGGAAAGGCAGCATCTCTTCCCATACCTGGAGGGACTATCTGCGCTTTCTGCTCATCCACCTCTTCCTCCTGAGGAACCAGGGCCACGAAGCGAGGGGGAGTGTTCCGGCGGGCTGTGTATCTGCACAGTGCCATCACCTCCCTCTCCAAGCATTTCATCAGCAAGGCATTAAATAGCGTTGTGCTCCCTGCAAAGAAAAGACTGTATGGGTCAGATTGACAGCTTTGCTCCTTTGTTCAGCAACGTAACCCTAGATATTACAGTTTCAATACCTGTGACTTCTTTGAGATACTTGCAATATTCCAGAGGTAAACAGCAACTTTTGGAAGGGGAAGCCCTCAAAAATTAAAATGTTAATGTCTCTTCTGACCAGAGCAGTGAGAGTTCTGGTGAAAGAAATTAGATCACTAGCATCTGAAGCAATGAAATATGGTTGAAAACTGGAAACAGGTATCTACAAAGCCTCTTTCTGGTCTGGTGGGACATTACAGCAGCAGCCATCACAGGACCTTTTGCAGAAGTAACACACTAAGAATTCACGTTGCAATGTTCCTCTCAAGGCACACATTTGCTTTGTATTTTACCAGATATGGTGGTCAGGAAAAGACTGACATATAAAGGTGCTTGATTCAGGAAACTGCTAAGCTGGAGAAGCTACTGTAAAGGTTCTTCTTTAGTCAGACACTGCAAAGCATCTGGTCATAACTCAGCCCTCTTTATCCACCAGTAGATTGAGAAGCTGGAGCTTTTTCTTTACTATAACAGCTTGGGATGGATTAATCGTGTATTTCTAGATAAGTAGACCTAAATATACACACAAAAAGGGGAGAAAAAGCAGTCTTAAGCATCCTCTCTTCTCTTTACAAGCCCATGAAGTGCTTAATTCAACTGTACTTCCCGAGTATTGTGTTTCCACTTCTAGCTGATACGGACTTAAAACCAGCAATTATCTTCACTGGTCTGGGGTCTGGTTTTCATTTCTTTTGGGTTGTTTGTTTTTTTTTAACCACCTTTGCCTTCTTGCCAGGTACTAGGATCTTTCACCTCCATGAGTGACACAACCAAATATTCTGGGACTACTGCATAGTTTGAGTAGCTGCTTATCATGATGGATAAAACACGAAACTCAGCTCTTCTGTTAGTGAAGAAAACAAGAATTAACTGCAGCTAAGAGGGGCAGTAACAGTTAATTCTACATTTTTTAACATTAGCGAGTTTTTAAGTTAGACAAAGATTTTACATTCAACGATCCCCACTCAAACACACTATGAATCAGCTGGTTACTCCAACGTAAGGTGATGAATCTTCTCTTGCCATCTTTGCTTACCACTTACTAGGGACTCCTCAGGATAGATGAACTGGGAGGGCTTGATATGGTGGTGCTGTTTTAGCATTGATAGTGGTTTGAAGCCAATCAGAAACAAGCCCGGAGAATCAAACCGTTTCAATTCTTCTGTTTCCTCTTTCTCCAGCACAATCTGGCGGTTTCCATATGTCTAAACCAGGGAAGAGCAGATAGTTGTGCTGCCAGCATAAAAAAAAATTGCAGGCAGTGGGGGGAGTGGGCAGGAAGAGGATGCAATTGCTGTCTTCCACTACTGAAAAGAGGGTTATAGTCAAGACAGAGCAAACTCTCATCATTAGTGCACAATGAAATGCCAAGTCACAGTCTGTGACCGTTACCTCAAGGGAAATTCCACCTGGACATTAGCAAAATGCACTTTCCTAAGACAATGGTTAAGCCCTGGCACAGAGAGGCTGTCACATCTCATCTGTGGAGTTCTTCAGAGCTGCCCCACACAAATCCCAAGCAACCTGATCTGGTTTTGTGAGTCTCGCTCTGGGCTGGGTTGGACCAGATGTTTTTAGAGGTCCTGTCTGATTCTAAACTTGCTTTAGCAGAAGCACATCAGCTACCCACTCCTGGCAGAAACATTGACCGAGAAACAATGCTTTTGAAGCACCACTCCTTTGTCACAAAAACGAAAACATATTGTGGTCCAGCTGCTGAAGTCAGATATCAGGGCTTAGGGCTCAGCTTTCTGTCCAGTTCCTGTACCTTATTTCAAGAAACTGATGTCCAGTATAAGTAAACTTAATATTTAATCTAAGACCACAAGTTTAAGAGCCTTTGTCATGGAAGGACACGCAAATTGCGCTTGTGACGATATACCTAGCAACTGCATATCCTGCTTTGAAATAAGGCTGTGCCTGAACAGAATGTGACATTCAATCTACATCAGCCAAAATATCAAGCAGGAAGGCAAAACAAAGAACAAAATAACAAAAAAAAAAAGTAATAAGCCTTTTTTTTGTTTGTTTGGAAAAGAGGTCCAACACCCCCCCCCCATGATTCACACTTGTATGTTTAATAAAATGGACAAAATCTATTTCTAATGAATCGAAAGACAACACCAGCAGCAATAGCACAAGGCCACATAAGGTCAGGCTCCGACAACCTGGTTCTGCCTCACAGAAAGAAACGACCTGTCTTCCTGAGTGCACTTCCACCAGCAGCAATGCTTTCCCTTGACAGCTGTGCCAGAGAAACAGCCCACTCTCACTCTGCACAGCTTACAAAGTGACTAGGCTATCTCTAGGGGCACACAGATGTAAATATTTCTGCATCTGATCTTGAAAGTGAAATACAAACAAAAGCAGCAAGAGAAACAGCATCTCCCCCACACATCACAGAGGCAGGAAAAAGCAGGCACATAATCAATACGTTACCTGAGCCCTTTTTGTGTCACTAGGCAGGAGCAAGCTGCCTGTTTTTCCATTAAACGTCCTTGTTTTTGTTTTAACCGGTTCATTAGTTTCCCGATAAAGCTTCACTGGATATGGCTTCTGAGCTTTTTGAACAAGGTTGTAAACACCAACAGCAAGCGACAGATCTTTGTTCAGATACAGATTTAACCTGTGTGAAAAAGTAGATACAGACTTCAGACTTCCAAAGGATCACTTCTGCAAAAGAAAGTCACCTCCCCAGATACCTTATTTTCTCTGACCTTCTCCTATTCTTCTCTCCCCAAAAATCACATTTATCTCTGGAAACATACAAGTACTTGATTCATAATCTCACTTGTATAAAAACATTCTTACAATGCTGTCACTTCTGGTCATAAAAATAATTTACACACAAATAATTTACCATATTTCTTTCACCTTTTCTCACTCCGAAGGGAAGCTACACTCAAGCAGAGCACAGGTCAAGATCACATTTGGACACTACACTTGTGCTTAATGCAATGTGACCTCCGAATTCACGCAGCTGTTCACCCAGAAGGCAAAATTCCCCAAAAGAACCTCATCATGACAAACAATACCATGATTTAATTTGAAAAATAATCAGAAGTTACAGAAAAATTCAGAAGTAAAGGTTTAAAATTGGAGGTAATCTTCAAGTTCTGAGAGTAGAAGAGTGAATTACTGTGAATGTTACTTCCTCTTCTCTAAAAGGTATCACCGGTATGGGATTCTTCCTCCTCAATTATTAGAAAACTTGAGGAACACTCCCAGAAGAGGAAAATACAGCTTCAAGCAGGAGCAAGAATTTCAGCGACAACAGCTCAGGTTGAGTTTTTTTAAAATATACATTAAAAAAACACTAGGCTGTGAAGTTCTTTGCCTTACTGTGCTTCCACATCATTCTGCTTTGAACTCATTCATTAAAAAAAAACAACTGTTACGGAGTACGTGGTTCCAAAAATACCTTCTATCTGCTTTGTCAAGACCCCTTTAATCTCTCTGTAAGTATCTCTCATCTTTCAGTAGGAGACCAGAAATATCAAGGCTGTGTGAATCCACACCAAGTGCCCAGATGGACTGGCTGCGTATAACCATTTAATAATAGGCCGAAATGCCTATCAGTCACATTGAGATGAAATTTTTCTAAGCTAACATTAGTAAGAAAAGCCTCATTTCATTCAGATCTCACTATAAAGTAACCATTTTACATGTTGCAGATTTTTTGGTAAGTATTTTACTTGGCAATGATGTCATTTTTTTAAAAAAATCATCATTTCTGGCCAAGCTCAATACAGGAGATGTCACACAGAGGCAAAAAAGGAGGCCTAGCTTCACTCTCCGCTCTTCTCACCCACCAAGGAGAAAAATACTTGGAATCTACAGAAGAAACAACAATCTTGGACTTAGGAATTAAGACTGAGGAATGTAAGCACTGATGCCTTTACAGACCCATCACTCCAGAGGAGGGAGGCGAGATGCAGTTTAAAAGTAACATCAGGTGCCTCCATTGAAAGAAATACCGTAACTAGGCACAAACCTGACTAAAGTCCGTTTCTTCGTCTCCTTTGCTCGTACTTTCTTCATGAGATGTTCCAGTTTCCCTGACTCCTCAGGCTGGATCCCAAGGTCCTCATCCTCTGCTATGTTTATGATATCCCTGTAGAACAAAGAGATATCGAACCCTCCAGGCTTCTTCAAGTGCATCAAGTCCAGGATGATACCTAAAAACAAAGTAAGAGATAGGAGGAGGATCACAGAAACTGCTTTTCTCTCACATCGGCATGTTCCTCAGCACTCTCGCACTTCTCTATCTAAGCAAAGAATTTAAGCAAGAATAAGCTCCAAATTGTCACCTGCACCAGATGTGAAAGTTTCTAGGGAAAGAGGCAAAAGACATTCTTCAACTTCGCTCACAACAACTTAGCACAGAAAATGTTCCCTCCCTAATTAAGAATCTGGACAACACTGTGTATGAAACAGGTCTGACACGCTCCTACAAAACCTAATCTTACCTCAGGCACAGAAGGTAGCAGTACGTTCAGAAATTCCCCTTTCCCAGTTACAAAGGCTAGTGGGCTACGCAAGCCTCACAGCTTCTAGATTCAGCACATCTGCTGAACTCCAAAAACACTGGTTATCTCAGCCATATAGTTGACCTAAAGAAGCATTTGTTCCCCAGTCTCTGAGCCCAGGTTGCTGCTCTTCAGCTAATTCAAAATGGAGTCATTAAAGTAATTTTCCTTTTGTGTTAACTTAGCCTTATTATTCCCTTCCTGGAAAATGGTGGAACAATGAAATAAAGTAGAGTGTTTTCCATGGCCCTCTCAAGTTCTGATTTATGCTATCAGAGTAGAAAAACAGATCCTAGAAAATAAGTGTTAGTTGCTGGATAACAGATTTTCTGATTTACATTAGACAGCAAATTTCTAATTTCGAAAGCTTCAGAAAGATTCCCCAGTTCTGATGATTTTACATTCTCTTCCCATCACAAACTTGCAATGCAGTTAGCATCTGCTGCAAGGATACATCACTTCTATTCTGCCTGAAATTAAAGGAGAAGACAATGACCTGTGTCTCTCAGATCACCAGCTCTGGTCCTGGCCAGCTTGGCTTTAGCACTGTCATTGGCATGAGGGTCATCCTCGTTGGTGAAGAGCATGATCCTTTTGTGGCTCAGTCTGACTCGGACATCGCTGAAGAGATTCGAGCAGGCCCAGAGTGCTTCACCCAGCGAATAGTCAGCATTGTGGCCAAAGGTTTCACGGAAAAGCACTCGTCCTTCATCTCCCCTGTACTGGTCCAGCTCTAGAACACGTCTTGCACCTAGGGGCGATAACAGCATTTGCACGCATTAGAAATACTGAAAGTACCATCGCAAACTCTTCTAAACATGTAGCGAGAGTCCCTTGCAGCTGGCGCCTGAGTAACATCCCCTAGCACCTCTGTGGCGGTGCTCATCCAACACCTGGCTGAGAAAATTGCTCAGCATAGCCCAACATTTGCAATATTGCAAGCTGCTTATCCTTTGAATGCACCGACGAGGGCTCAGAGGACACAAAGTGCCCTGGCACCAATGCGGGGCTCTTCCTGTTGCGGAAGGGAAACGGGCAGGGATCAAAGCATCACAAACCCTCTGCAACGAAGGCACAAGCGCTCGGCGGGAAAGGCAGAGCTGCACCCGCTGCAGAGGCATGGCAGTCTGCTGTGCCACCAGAGAAAGGAGCTCAAAATACATCCTGCATCTCCACGGCACATCCGGAAGGTGGAGAATTCCTCCTGCTCCCTTGCCCCTCATGTCGATGGAATCAACCTAGAGGTCAGATGCAGCCCACAGATCACCACATGGAGCACAGCAACGTTCAGGGCAGGTATCCGTGGCCTTTTTAAAGCTTTGCGGATTACTCCAGCCCAGCTATGACTTCTTTCCCTGCCTGTCTAACACCAGATTCTCTGTCTTCTCCCATAACTCTACGAAGGGAGACAAGCTTTCGCTTTTCAGCTACTGCATTCTGCAGAGCTTCTTCCTTTGTCCTTCACTCAAATTCTACAGCACTTTTGAAATCTCATCTGAAAATGTCTTCTCCCTCATTTACTATTTTATTTTCATCTCCTCGGGTGTCATTTAACGAACAGCATAAGTGTTCATAATTATGTATCACATAATAACTAGCTACAGTATTTCTTCCTTCTCCAGAGCATGCTGCTCTCCAGGGGCAGCAAATTCTCTTCCTTTTTAACACCACCCACCTTTCACCTGCACTGCCTTTATCAGGATGGCAAAACTCCTGCCTCTAACGCAATGAAAAGGGCAAGCAAGCAAGGAGGAGGAAAAAGGATGAGTGAGAAGCCTAAGGCGCTTGCTGACAGAAAAGGCAGAAGAACCTAGGGCAGTCTTGTCAGGTCCCCATCGTAATTAATTCTGAAACTAGGACAAGACACATTTCTTACAGGATAATCCCATGCATTATTAAAGCATGACACCAAGAACACTAACCTGCACCTCCTATTTAAGACAATAAAATAAAACCTCCTCAGAGATACCAGCTGCTATTAAAAGCTTGTAGACAAAAACCCCCGCAAGACTCTCCGCTGTCAGAGAACCTGTCACCACTAGTGTGCGTTCTTTGCACTCCTCCTCCTCCTCCCTTTTCTAATTCAGCAACTGACACTCTTTATCAAGCACACGCTAGGCAATTCTAAGAAATTCTAAGAAAACAGAAGAGCTAAATTCAAGAACTGCAAAACTTCTTATGAAAATAAGAGACACAACACATTAAACAGGTAATATATTGGACAACCTGCTCTAGCTGGCCCTGCTTGAGCAGAGGCGCTGGACAAGATGACCTCCAGAAATCCCACCCAACCTCAGCCATTCTGATATATTCTCCATCAGCTGGAATTCGTGGTGCCTTCGCACGTACATGCACTTTTCTGAACCACAGCAGAGACACAACCAGCTTTCAAGAGTTCTGCTGAGATCCTCTTAGCTTTAGCCTACACCAAGTGAACCACCACGTTAAAATAGAAGAAAAGACATAGGAAAGGGATCTGAACCAACTACAACACAAAAAGCTAAGCTCCTAGAAGGTTTCTCAGCTTTCAGTATATTTCTGAAACTATCCCCCCTACCCCCCACCAATGCTTCTCAGTAACAGGAACATTTTTATTTATCTGATACCATTTTGTTTTCAGAGAGGTCAGTTACTACCAATGCTACTACACAGATGTCCTTACTCTGTCTTTCCACATAACCTTCATACCACTTTACTGCCTTTACCTGGATTGTCCAGATCCTGAAGAACATAAATGTGCTTGAAGTCTGCCGAGTTCTTGTTCTTTTCTGTACCATAGAACACGACACTCAACAGGTCCCTGTCACTACTAATGATTTTGCTGGTATACACGTTCCGGATGCACTGAAAAAAATGCACACAGGTCAAAATATGCAGAACATCAGTTGTATTAAGGATGCAAAAGTTTTGCCTTTGGCAATCAGCAGTTTATACAAGCAGAGACACTGTAGCAAATGCTTTAAGCTAAATTTCACCAGGAGAAATAATCTGGGACCTCACCTGCACGGTCATGTCGAAGGGAGCCGCTCCGTCCCCGGCGGACTCAAACATGGCCTCGGAGGCGTCGACCAGGAAAATCAGGCTGTCTCGACCCGAGAACCTGTAGTCCGCTACAGAAAGGGGAAGGGGCGG
>Ga0065711_1040222_pt1 | contig 17146 bp, 13 predicted proteins | sample Hoacrofraction12_FD_59098 | JGI IMG/M metagenome (GOLD analysis project Ga0065711, IMG submission 59098) | Hoatzin crop microbial communities from Cojedes, Venezuela - Epithelial fraction 12 v2 (version 2) | ecosystem: Host-associated > Birds > Digestive system > Esophagus > Crop | place... | reverse complement strand
CACATGGTATGGAATACCCGGCTCTGTTTGGCCAGGTGGGGTCAGCCCCCACCCCCCGGCTGTGCCCCTTCCTGGAGTCCAGTGAAAATTAACCCTGTCCTGGCCAAACCCAGGACAACCTTCTTCATCCTTCTTTAGGGACATGATCTAGGAAAAGGCATGAATTTGAACCATGTATAGGTAACCTTAAGTTTTAGTTCATTACCTCTGAAATTAATACTCCAAATTGATACTAATACACATCTATTGACTGGAGAAGACAGGGAGTCAGAGGAGGAAAGGCAGCTCGTTTCACTGGAAAAGATTCAATCTAAGACTCTAAATAGAGGGAAAAGAAGCATCTCTGGCTACTTCTGTTCTGAGTTATTAGTCTTAAAAATGTTTCATAATATCAGAAAGCTAAGGCCTACAAAGATTTAATACTGATCCCATTAAAACTTCTGTAAGTGTTCCAGTTTACATCGAGAGAAATAAACCTTGTGCTCAGGATCACGTTTGGCAGTGAATATTTGCGGGATGTAGCTCTTGAGCAATAAAGCTCAGCAATACTAACTTCATGATTTGTTTTTGCTGTCAGATAGTCCTAATTCCACTGAATTTGGGATTACAAAAAAATCTCAGGAAAGTGTAGTGCACTCTTTTTATTATTATGTGATTTCCCAGAAGATCTTATGAATTTATGATCTTATTAACAGTCCAATTCCTCCATCTCATTTGAGCTGGCCTCCCAAACATTACTTCCTAAGCCTGGAGACCAAATAGGTTTATAGAGGTGATCTTAATTCAGGGCCTTCTTAATGAGATTGAATTTAATACGTTCCCTTTGTTGCTAAAATTTTCTTTTGAATGACTTTTCCATACAGTTATTGACTAGGTTGTCAAGGTTTATCTTTCAAGTAAGCATACATTTTGATGAAACTCAACAATGCAAAAATTATTTCTTGAATAAATTCACATCTTAATGAAATTAAGGAAGTTTGGTGCACCCATAACAATGACAACAGATAGGAGTTACTGTCTGAGGGCCTGCAGCACTGAGACTTTTGGCAAACTGGAGATGCTTTCTAATCTAGGATGCTGTAACCACAATGGTCCTTCAACCATTGGAAATTCTAATGTCTGCAGAAATGAGCTGAGTGTTTTAGGGTGTCTTAGATAATGCATTTAACTTGTATATCAGTGGGCCATTGATTTTATCATTTTTCTGTATTATTTTTGTTCCTTATTTGTTGCTTATATTTTCATATTTCTCAGTGAAGACCATCAAACATTGGTGATAAACCAACTGGGACGCCAAATGGCTCAACTCTCTCAGTTTTTCCCAGCTGCTTCTGGATGGCACCTAGAGAGGAAAAGAAGTGGTAGATCATGATCTTGGTCTCTATACTATAAAATAACTTTCTTCTTGCAGGGTCAGCTTCTGTTAAAAATCTGCTCCTTTATTCTGACTTTAAGAGGGGGTTAATTTCAAATTCAATGTTCTCTCTTGGCACTTAGGAGAGATTTTGAATGGTATAAATGGCAGGTAGACACCTAATTCCCATGGAAAGTGTCTGTAACTTCACTGTAATGTCAGTCAAATCGCGCCGGAGATGAGATTGTTCACTACCTGCACAAAACACTGCTATGACGTAGGAGTTTGCCCACCAGGTACGTGAGCCACTTCAGAGCGATTTGTGTCCTGACACAGAGGTGGGAGCTACTATTGCCAGTGATGGTACTATCTGGCACAGCGCTGCAAGAGTCAGAACCAGCTGGGTATCCCGCTGCAATGCGCACTTCTTATTCCTCTTAAGATGATTCCTAGAAGTGCAGGATGTTAGAGTTTTTTTCCCAAAAGTGGGAAGGCTAAGTGAGGGTTTGTACCCTGATTAGCTGGCATGTCGGGCACTCCCACATCCCATGATATGGTTGCCTGGCCCCCTAAATTAGCCTGGAGCTGCCTCTTCTTCTGCACGTTGTCTTAACCTAGAGGTTGCTCTGCTGTCCTTTACAGCCTCTGACATCCTGCTGCTCTTGAGCAGTGTGAAGCTCATGGGAATCTGAGAGTATGCTGAAGCTTATACGTACTCCTATGCCTAAAGATGTTGTAAAATCAGGGGCTTCCAACACTAAAATAAATTGCTCTTCTTAAAGAAGACATAATTATCTAGTCCTCACTGAAATCAAAGCAATTAGGAAGGAGTAAGTCACCAACAGCAATAATCCTTCTTTAATTCAAAAGCAATTTCTTAAAAGCCCTATGTAAAAAATGCTTGAAGTTGTTGGCTCCAGTCGTTAGAAAGCCCCACGCAACTATGTCAGCATAAATCCTCACTTGGAATTTGCTTAAGCAAGTTCTTACCCTGAAGCACATGACTGCCCAGGCCAGTCACATGCATGACGTTCAGATGCCATGTGCACAGTCTGCTACAGCCATTGCCATCTGGTGTAGAAATGACAAAGGGTGAGGTGATGTTTTTTGCGGGCTGTGAGTCATGAAGCAGGACTAGGGCTGATTACCCAGTCTGTTGAAATGAAACACAACCCAGTCAAGTGCACGTTCCTGGGCTATTTATGAAACTTTCCATCTCTCCATCTCCTACCTGAAGCAGACTCGCAAAGCTGTGTGCCGTAGGTGGGAAGGTGTTTCATGCAGAAGGAGATCTCGGGCTTTCCGCTCTCTGCCCTGTGGTGGTTTCAGCAGCTTGCTGAAACATGTGATAAAAACATGGCTTTATGTGGTGCAGATGGGCAAAGTATTTTTCTCTTGCTATTGTGTCAAGGCATCATGTATAATTTAAAAAATATTTATAACATTACTAGAAATAGTCAAATTACTCTTTTTTGAAATCATGTAGAACACGGTAAAATCAAATGAAATGAAAGTGAAAAATACCCATTAATTTCAGCCTGTACAATCAGATGCAACAGTCTGCGTGCAAATGGATTAACATGCCAAAAACATAACTTGAGGCTAGAAGTGTAACATCACTCAGTAAATTAACATCAATAATTATAAGCTGTAAACAGTAGCAGATATAATTAAGATTTGAGGCCCAAGGGTTGTATATGCCTAGCTGCAACTGACATCATCAGACACTCTGATCCTGATGTTCAGGTCCCCTCCGGAGACAGCGAAGCTACAAACATTTCCCTACATGGAAATAAAGTGTTAACATATTAGGAGCATTTGCAAAGTTCCTGTCTCTCTCAATTTTAAAGACAAACAGGGCTCTTTCTAAAAAATGAAAATAAGAGTTTTTGGTTTTCCTCTGTGTGGTGCCATTGTTGTGCCTGCTCTCATTGCAGCTGATGAGGTCTTCTAACATCATGTCAAAACATTATTTTTCAAAGGGTTAAATTAAGCGAGTTGTTACAGTACTCCGCAGATAGAAAACTGTCCCAAAAGAGTAGAGGATATTGCTTTGTTAAATTTGTAAGAGGGGAAGTAAAGAGGAGGAGAGGAGGAAAGGGAGAAGATAGCGACACTGTGAGGTTCTGAGCTGTGTGGAAAGAGACAAAAAAATCAGGTGCTTGTGTTTGAAATGTCATTTCAGGCCTCTTCATCATCATCATAATAATAAAGAAAAAACAGCCAGGAGAGGGATTTCAAGTGAAACTATTTGAGCGTTTTTCAGGATGTGGAGATTATTGGTAGCTTTAAATGGAATAGTCAGAGCTTTGCAGAAAAAGATGTTAAAGAAAGCAATTGAGTACTCGTCATTATGGGGAAAAAAACCCCAGTCTGTTCTTTAGGAGCTAGTGCTTCAGCAAAGAAGGCAGCATCCACAGAGAATTGGTTCATGTTTTGAGCTAAGGACTTGACTGTCATAGTATGTTTTGGGGGTATAATTTGCCTCTGGAATTGTAATTTTCAGTGAAGCATTCGTATCACTGAAACTCCTTCTGTGGAAGTCCTTACACAAGTTACAAAGTGCCTTATGTTGTATAGAATTTTCCTTTCTCTAAGAACAACTGTTTGTGGTGTTTGTGGTATTTTATGCATTCAGAGGATGGTGATGTAAAGGCCAGGCTGCTTTGCAATGGGTGGCTATCAGAAATTACTCCTATTCCAGGTCCAGGATGGCCCTCGTTTCTGCACACAACCCAGGTATGAGACATGGGACAAAGAGGAGAAGTTTAAGTGCTCACAGAACTTGGCCCTGTCCTCCTGGGAGAGATCAACATATGTCTAGTTAGTTCTGTTTTTCACAATTGTATGATTGATTCCAGATGATGGGAGCTGCCCTGTTTGTACCACTGCAAGATAGTATTTGTGTGAGAAAACCCTCAGATGGCACTTCAGGTAAATGCAATTTAGCTTCACTTAAAGACATCTGGCAGAGCAGTAAAAGGTGGCCTAAGTGTCCGTGGGCAAAAAGACCAGTAACATCACTTTGTCCTTAAGTTCAGGGAAAGTAAGTCTGTACTAGCAGTTCCGGCATCCGCACTGAAGTGAATGGGTCCTGGGTAATGTTGGGGTAATAGTTCCAATGATTTAAATGTTTGCAGTCTTTCAGGGTTTTAGCAGAGCTTGTAAAATTCCCAAACTGATACAGGAACATGTTACCAACAGATTTTTGCTACAGGGGGAACCTGTGAGATGTTAAAGGTTCACTCCAGTGAAACGTGAGTGCAGTAGGTATGTCTGCTGAAGTCTGTGAGACTGCGCGGGCACTGAAAACATGATCCTAAGTTGCTTGGTGTTTAGGGGAGGAAAAACTCCTCTGTGCGTTGTAAGACTGAGCCCAGGGGGATGCATCCAGTCCTCAGGGTGGAGCTGATCCCAGACATGGGACTGATACAGACTCGTAGCGTGGCCCTCTCTCTGCCATGTGTAATAAGCTGCTGGGGAATGCCCTGAACGCAGTACTAGCACTGTCTGGCGCACTGCGCCATGTGGCTGCACCACTATCTCGGAGCCTTTCCTGTAGCAGTCCAGTACTTGATGTAAATGTGCTTTTACTCACACAATATAGCACAGAATAGACAAGTCTCATCACACACAGAAATTAATATAAATTCTCTCAAAGAAAACAGTCTTTGAAGAGTGTTGAAGTTGTCCTGTTAAGCAAAACAGAAGCAAAGATCTCAGTTCTTGGCTTAACAAAAGAGCAAAAACCAACTGAAGCTTAGCAGAATTGCTTGCCTGTTTGTAGTGATCTTAGTGGTTTGTGGGGAGGCCACATCTTAGGAAGTTACTGCTGGTAACAGGCACATACAAAGAGGAGATTGGAAAAAATGGTGTAACAAGTTTGTCTTGATTCTCCTGCAATATTTTTGTTTCCACTAAAAGATACAGAAATGGTCATTTCACAGTGAGAAACTGCTTGGCCAGGAAATTATTAGTGGTTGATTTAAAAAAAAAGGCAACCTCAAACCAAGGCTGCAGGTTGGCTGCGTTCCTCCTTCTCCTTTACTCACGGTGCCTTGTCATGTTGATAGAGCTGTGTGCGTGTGCTCGGCGCCCGGAGATGTGTGGAGGTTGGCAAGGCAGCAACATGCACAGTCCACAGTCACTGCGTGGCTGCAGCTGCTTGCAGCGGGGGCTGAGAGGCTGACTTGGGCTGGAAGCCCCAGGCTACTTGGAAAGAACAGAGGCTGAGGGAGCTGCTCAGCTGTTTCCCCCCCTCCAGTCTGATGTTAACATCCTCGTTCTAGCATCTTAGACTATTTATTGCCTACTTTACCCATATCACCCTCTAGCCCTGCCTGGAAGTCAAACAAGGTGAAGACAGCTGAAGTGTTACTGTAACTTGCAGCACCTCTATAAATCTCTTAGTAAAGAGCCAGTGTAGTTTTACAAGTGTGATGTCTTTTATTACCCAGCATGCAGTACACGAAGCTGTTTTCCCACAATGTATAAATTTAGTGGGGGAGAAAACCCAATCTTTCCCATCTCTCTGCCATCAGCTGCCTTACTGAGATCAAGAAGCCTGTGGAAATGCTTCCACTGCCTAAATTCTGAATGACTAGAAAACAGGTTAAAAGTGCTACTTTGTACTGTAGCACTTCACAAAAGTGTGTTTTGTTTGACAGGACTTAATAGAAAAATCTTTTAATCTCTGTCACTGTGGGTAGGTGGGGAGGCCAAAAAGTCTAAATGTTTTAAAGGAAAATTTTAATTAGTATGCAAATTTGACTTTCTGCATTAAAATGTCATTTACTAAGTAAATGTTGTTGCACTGGAAGTTCAGATATTTGATCATTTTCTGTCAAGGTGCCTTTGCAAATTTCCTGAATGTAATAACAGGATTTCAAAAACAAAATGAAATTCTCCTTTTGTTGCGATGCATTGGGTATGCTCCACCAAAGGCTATGTGACTAGAATATCTTAAATCAGCCACCAGCTTATACTGCTGTTTCTCTTTCCCCCAGTGTGCAAATTCTGTTCTCCTCTCAGTGCCTGCAGAGGTTTCCTGAAACGGGGGAGCCGAGAAATATACCCCTGCGTGTTGTAAATTTAAATCGTTGAAGCCTACCAACAAAATGATTACAACAGGTATTGTAGTCATTAAAATCAAAGGAAGTAGTCTTTGAGTTATTGTCAGTTACCACTGAAGGTTACAACAGTGATTAGCATTTACTGTATTTGGAAAAGACTTACGCATATTTTGATAGTTTACTAATTTCATTGTCTCATTAAAATACACATATTCCTGTCTGCTGAAGAAGGACAAGAACAAGATCAATGGTTGAAGGCCCAGCCTTGCCTTGAACATTGAGAAGAATGATGTTCTAATAAAAAAGTGATGGAAAAATAATTGTGAGGCAAAAGAAAGGGGAGAGAGAAAATTTAATAAAGGCAGGAAATTCCAAGTTTAGTCTCTTACATTCAGTGTCTGTGGGGTCAGTGGCTGCTACTAGCCAGTACTAAATGAATGTTCTGTCTCAAACTACACCTTATATGGAGCTCTTCAGGGATCAGAAAACATTGCACATGGGAGCCATATGTTCAGCGTGTGCCATCATTTATTGAGAGCTGAGGTTCAGGGCTGAGAACTGATTTAAACATCCATGTTTAGAGCTCTTAAGTATAAAATAACATACAAATTCTCATGAAAATTGAAGACAGAAGAGAAAAAGCCAGCGTAGAAGTTGTTTTGAAAAAGAAAAATATGGCTGGGGGAAGTCAGTTTCTAGCAGTGCTGAAGAGCCTGCCCTGCTGAATACACGATCCCTTACTAATAGGTGCAATGTAAAGGTCTAGCAAGGCTGATGAATGTAAGGGCGTGAAGATTTATTCTGAGCTATGTGCTCAGTCTGTATCTGTCAAAGGCTAAGGCAGAAGGCACCTCTCCAGTGTGGAGGGTGAGGGACTATGTTTTGTACCCTTGCCTCATTTTACATTGCTGCAAATTTGCCTGTCATATCCACAGACACGGTAAAGCATGCAAGTAATGTAGCCCTTGGTAGACCTTTCTGTTTTTGTGTGTCTATAATTTCATAAACTGAGTGTCCCACATGAGCATAAAATGTGTAATTAGGCGTTCCTGATGTGGAGGCTTCTTGCAGTAAATCTAAAAATGATGCATATAACCCACTACAGCTATGGTGAGGTGTTCTCAGTGTTCCTCGCAGTCTCATGCTAATGTGCCCATACGCTTTCTCTTATTGTCACCTTGGCTGGAAGCTTCTGCGGGTCCACAAAGAGTCACTAACCTTCTGATCTCGAAGCTGCTGTTCACGGCAGGGTTGAGACATGTTAGCAGGAAAGCATGCCCTGTTAATGCCTGTGCCTCACCTTTGAATAAACACCAGACGTCAGTTCCTGCCATTGTTAATTTGGCCCTTTTGATGAGCATGAAATTTGTGTGTTGAAAGAACCTATAGTGGATTTTTCTTTTGCATGACAGACATTTTGCTGGTTAAAAAAACCCACAAGTCCATTGCATATGAATGTTTCCACTGTGTTAGCAATTTTTGTATCTTATTGGCAACGTTCTAAAATAATGAAGATTCAGACAGCTCAGTTCCCCAGAGATCCTTGTAATTACAATAATGACTGCTGGAGCATGAAAAAAAGTCATTTGGCAAAATGGCCATCTTGGCTTCCTGTGTCTCATCCTCCCCTCTCTTTGACTTCCAAGTCTTGTTTGCTCAGTTTTCTAGACAAACACATTGTTTGCTATTTGCCAGGGCAGATGTTTGTTTAATTCAGCACCTTCTGCTTCCTTTCCGAGACTAAGGAAAGTCATACTGTTCACTGTATTTTCTTTTCTGTTTACAACACCTCTCCACTGCCATCCAAGGTGCAGAAAAGAGGAAGGACAATGGTCGCTTTGAAAATTATTTATTCAGATCATGAAAAGTGATTCCATGTGCTAGCATTTCTAGGACCTTAACCACCATCTCCTGTATTCTATAAATGGCACATAACAAAACACAGAGAACATCTAACTGGATTGTCTCACTGTGCAAAGAGGCTGTATCCAGCCATTGAATATTTTTATGTAGAGAACAAACCCTCTTTTTCTGAAAGAGCATGAAGATCCCAACATGAACTGACTCATGCTCTGATCCAGCTGGGTCCTGCTTGAACAATCCTGCTATGCAGAATTGTAACTGCTCAAGAGAGTGTTTGCTGTGTAGTCTGGACCGACTACTATGCAGAGTCCGACTGGCTGCAGGAAGTCTGCATAAACCCTGTGTGTCACTTTAGTGCTGATTTGGGGGCTCAAGAGGTGCAAAGACAGGGAACTGGCTTTCTCCTGTCAGAAGACATCTTTCATTTAATAAGGCCTGAGAGAGAATGGAGAAATGGCTTTATAGACCAGCATATAACTGACTAGATGCTGCAGTGTTAGGACTCATCCGTGTTCTAAATGAAACTCTTGCCACTGAAGTCTCTGTTCCAGGAGTCTCAGCAAGAGTTTGGGTTAATTCCCACTCCTTTATTGCTCCCTTCCATCTTTTTTTATGTGGCTGATACAGTGTGCTTTCTTCTTCCTTGCAAATGCCTTCACAAATTTTTGGCTTTGTGCATACCTCCTCTACTTCTTGCTTTACTCATGCATCTGGTTTCTCTAAAACTCTGTGGCTTTAGATACCTTCCCTCCGCAAAGGATGGCTTTCCATACCAAGCAGCAGATCAGAGAACTTAACTCTAAATGGATCCAGTACAACAAAAGGACGAAGAGATGTTCTTCTTTTACTTTAATAAACAATATAGTGCCATTGTTCCTGATCAGCTTGTGAATTTTCAGCAAAACCAGAGATAATTACTAGATATGTATATATATAACCATCAATGCAGAGCTGGGCTTTTATCTACATGCTGTATGTACCCATTTTTCTGTAAATAAAGAAGCGCTGTAATTGTCATCAGAACCATTTGTTGCAGTTTGAATGCCTATAAATAATGAATAGGCAATGCAGGTTATTCATTACGGGCTGAAAAAGCTATATATATCGGCTTGTTACCCCATTGTAGAAGCCAAGCAGAAACTACAGAGGTTTTGCAGTATGGAGCTGACATGGTCAAGAGTGAGTTGTCTTGGGCAGTGCTGTGATTTACACTGCTGCATGCCACCTGGCACTGCAGGCTTTCCCAATAGTGCTGTTGTATTTATTCCTGATGTGCTATAAACTAAGAGACTTATCGGAAATCTCAGCAAACCTTGCTGTGAGTTTCACGTCTCTATTTTACTGCAAACTTCTTCACTTTTCTAGGATGTAATCTCAGACAAGCCAACAGAAGCAAGAGCTTTGTGAGCAATTACAGTTTGGTATATTATTTTTATTTCCCGAATAGTTTTTTTGCCTCAGGAAATTACTTTGGAATTTGTTCTGCCTCTGATCCACTGGAAAAATTCTTACCTGCATGATCACAAGTTTTCTTACAAGAAATATTCCTAATTAATGGAATTGTCTTATTAGCTTCATATGTCATCTTCTGCACAACTGGAATAAACTTTCTGGAAAAAAATGCCAAAATTACCCAGTGGAAAAAAATTCTACAGTTGTTAATAATACTGAGAGCTTCTGGGGACAAAGAAGTAGTGCCAGTATGACTTGGAACTGAATTTGGCTCAGCGTTCTCCAGAAGAGTGAATCAGAGCCTTGTACATGGCAACAGTATAATTCCCTTGATTCCTTTTCTGTCTCATTCTTATCACATCCTCTTATTTCTTCATTTTATAACTGCCATATACTGGACAGACAGTTTCAAATATTTTTACATTATAGTCCTCTAAATCTTCCACCTTGACCATCACATCATATAGCCGATTAATTTAATAAACCCTTTCTGGTTAAGATTATTGCCCCTAGAAAGTAGCACTTTCTGTTTTCTGTCTCATTCTCCTAAAAGATCAGAATATCTCCAATGCTGTGGTTGTTCTCTGTCTTCATCCTTAACCATATCTGCCATTTTAGTGTTGTCAGCAGATATGAACATCTTACATTTGATATTCTTATTTAAACTGTTCAAAAGGGGTATCTTTGCAAATGCCCTCAATAGTCTTTGATAACAGATGAGGTTATCTCATGATTTGTAGTATTACTTTATGAAATCTGTAGGAACTGATGGAATGCAAACCTTTTCATTATTTTACCTAGCTGGAAAGGTAAAAGACAAGATGTCTGTTGGAAGTAATCCAAAACACAGTGATGCCAGTGGGAATATTCCCACAGGCTTTAAGAGACCGTAAAGCACCAGTACAAATGCTGTGACTGATGAACAGAAGATAGCCGGGAGATACCCCTTTTGGCCATAAAGACTTTGTGGTGCCGCTAATTTCAGTTTTTTAGGCAACACTTGTGTGCTGAAATGCTTGACTCCCTATAGCATAATTCTTCTCTTCAACTTGTGACTCCTTCCAATGAAGTGTAATACAAAATGCCTTCAAAAAGGCCACCAGCCAAATTCTTCTCTTGTTTATGTGTTCATAACAGATCAGTGAACAGAATTCTGCTTTCACTTCCACTGGTAAGAGAGGTAACTCCATTAAACCTAGTGAAGGACTGCTGGGGAAACAAAAAAAAACATTTTATGAGAGACAAAAGTGAGCCTGCCGATTTCAGCTCAACTGCATAAATGTAAGCGAAGGCAGAATTGAATCCGTATTATTCCCTGTCTACTGCATTTCTCTCATTTTGTCATGGCAGCTGTGTAGGTGGAAACCCCCAAGGTTTCTACAGCCAAGTCATCTTTCACCAATAAACCTATACTGACTCACATAATAGATTAGACTGTCACACTAAACCTGACAAACAACATTTAATATGTCTCAAATTGCATCTGGGCAGATATCCCTGCAAACTACTGTCTCTACCATGCAGATGTTTCCCATCTCTGCAGGAGCAGCTTTGAAGGTCAGGCGAGAGGCTCGCCTGCTCTTACCTGCTTTGGAACTCAGAGACACAGTGGGCTACTGGTGTACCCAGGCTGCTCTCTCTGCGAGTGTTTCTGCGCATTTCATAATTGCGTTGCTGCCATTCCAAGGGGAAATACATTAATGCTGTCTGTTATCCTCCTTTGTAAAGACAGAAACAAAGTGAACTGTGGTGTGCTTTGGAGGCCTCCCTAGGTGACTCCTACTTAGGCTGACAGAGGTCTCCTGTGTCTCTGAAGGAAATATTTAACAGTTTTTCCTAATCTTCCTCTGCCACCTCCCCTTTATTTTTCACAGAAACCATTCTATTTTACCTTTTGCTAGTAAAAAATAGAGCTTTTGAACAATGCAGGGCTGTTATTAGCTGTTCTGTATTTGTTTTCCACTTCTAATTATTCTTTTAACTTGCTCCAGCCCTGGTTTTGGTGGGTGTTTTTTTAGACTAGCTCTCCCCAATCTGCCTCCCTCCGAGATTGTTTGTGTTTGAAAGATGTCTACATTTTGCTGGTGCTAATCTTCACATCCTCACTTATTCCCATTGGCCTCTGTTGCCTTTTTTCCTGTTGGGACGGATTTCAGTTGTATCCTCTCCAATTGTTCCTTTAACTTTTTCCAGCTCCGTGCAGTCAGCTTTCTGGTGCACCATAGGACTCCAAACTGAAATTGCTCTGGGCAGTTCACATTTCCTTAAATTTCCATAAGGTAAAAAGCATTTGGGATTCTTGCACTGAGGAATATTTCAAATGTAACGATAACCCTGTCCCAGATGTGCAGAGATCTGTATGAGGGGAACAATCAACAAGATGAATGCAGCACAGGCGTGCTTCTTTGGTTATTCATGTGTGTATCTGATTGACCTATGTGACAAATAAGCCCTTGTGCAAATGCAGGTATGTCCCTAGCTAGCAGGGATGCCGGAGGAATACTGACCAAGCTGCTGTAGGATTCGGTGATGGCCTGGACTTCTCACCACAGCAGAAGCCTTGACTACTGAGAGAAGGGGTAAGACCTTTAGCTGCTTGCTGTGGGCCAGCTGCTAGAAAACATGTTAGCCAGCACATTACACTCGTGTTTTACTCCACTCACTTGCTCCAATAGGTCCTAGGGATTATCTTTGTTAATCCTTAAATATTAAGACTAAACTAGTGCAGATTCTGATGCATGATGCTACTTCCAAGGAAGTCCATGGCAAAAATCCAGCGGGAAGAGCATCTGACACAAGCCATGATACTCACAGTCAGAACTAGAGCTCTGGCCTTTTAGAGCTAGATGTTTGGAAGGAGACAGCAATCACAATGTGAGCAGATGCTGCATCCTTCTTAACCTCCCATTTCCTCTCTTTTGTTCATATGTGCCAGAGATTCTCAGAGGTTTCTTTCAAAGGCAGGGCTTTTTTTCTTCATCCACTTTCCGGTGTTGTGCTTTGCTTGTTGCTTTCACATTGTGTTAAAAAAGAGAAAAGTAAAACTAGTTCTGTGAGACTACAGGGAGAAAAAAAAAATTTCTCTGGAGTCTGTTTAGGATCTTGGCTAGAAGCACAGCAAACACCGTCATTATGGTTAGCAACAAAGGACACAGCATTGCTTCCAGCGAAATCACCACTTACTTCAGTGTGAGTAAGATTAGGCCAGGAAAAAAAACCAACTGAGTTTAATAGAGGAGAAACTGACTTTGGCTAAAGCAATAAGCCATACTCCAGACCTGCAATGACAACCGTTTAGATCCAGGACTCAAGGAGGTACTGCCTTTCCCCTGTTACCTTCCCCAATGGATTCTGCTCATTACTCCAACAAATCTAACAATCCCTCTTTCCCTCTCTCTCTAGCAAGATCTTTTGTCCATTGTAATTCAAACTACCCCCTTAACTGAAGTGGTGGAGTGCAGGTCCTTCAGATAACCACAAACTGTAATTAGGTCATATTCTGAGTAAATAATATGTGGGTGGGAAAAGGAAAAAATGGGGAGGGAGAAAGCAAATGAAAGAAAGAGGCAGGGTTTTGGCAGGGTTACAGAATTGCAGAAAGCTTCTTGTAAGTCTCAAGCTAAAAATGGGAGAGGTTTGCATTAAAAAAAGAGCTATAATAGGTCCTTCAAATTGGCATTTCTGGTGATTAGGTAGACAGGCTTTTTTCATTTTTAATAACTGTTAATGCAGAAACACTGTTCTAACTTTTCTGTTACAAGCCTCACTTTCGAAAGGCAGCACAGGAGAGGATCCCCTGGAGCTGCAGGCCCGGGTGCTCTCAGGAGTGCTAATGCAAGTGTTAGCATCTGTCCGGCTTTACAGCTCTGCATTCAGTCCACCCCAAACTGTATTTGCACACTGCTGTGCAGTTCACTTCTTGGGGCCTCAGAATTTGGTCCAAAGTATAGGCTGTGGGCTGTTGGACAGGTCCTTGACCCCGGGGCATCGTGGGGAGTTTTGTACGGTGGTGGTTTGTGGAGTGGCAGTCAGGAACCTGCCTGTGCTGCCAAGGTGTAGATAGAGAGTACTGCTCCCACTCTTTTCTCAAAAATCGCTAGATGCCTATGTGAAGAATTATTCCCTTCATAGGAATAAAAGGCAGCAACTTGTTGTGCATAATACCTTCAGCAGCTGCAGCCCAAACAAGAATTACATTCTCTTCACACCCCGCAGGCAAGCTGATCCCAGGATTTGAAAGGCAATGTCTGTTTGAAGGGCTCAGCCCTGTCTTCTCATAGAGCAATTGCTTTCAGCATTCACTCTTGGCAAGATCTTGGGCCTTCTCATTCCAGGATTCAGGCCCACTCATTTCTGTACCACCTGTTATTTTCAACCTGCTGCTCGTGCACTCAGGTAGATAGACATCAGCCTCTTTTGAAGTCAGGTTCATTCTCAGGTACCTTCCTCTTCCCTGTGCTAGCTGGATTAGGAAGCCTTTTACTGTTTGGAGCCAGAGAAGCAAGAGAGAGTAATGAGCTTGCAGGCTAATGTCAGTATTGACAATCAATGTGTGCCTTTGTCATCTGAAATGCTCGATCTGTTATGTGACCACCCATAGAGAAGCCTTACAAAACTGCCATCTTAGATACCCTGTCTAATCCCCATCCTTTTATTATGATGATAATAATGATGAAACAATAATAAGTGGTAATATTGGTTCAGCCATGTCAGCATGTCACTTGCCTCATGCAACTGTTTTACAAGATTTTCATATCCTCTTCCAACCACTAAAAAAGGAGTGGGACTAGTACTTCACTGCGGAAGCTGTGACTCTGGAGACTCCGATTTCCCATTCCAGCCATGAACACATTTTCTTCATGGTCTTCCCATACATGTGTGTGTATATATTTCCTGTATACGTGTATATATATCTATTCATATCTTCTGTATTTCGTCAGTTTTTCTATGAGAACATTATGGAAGACAGCACTGAAAGCCCTACTACAGTTGAGACAAAAAACATCCAATGTTCTCCCCTCATTCACCAAGCCCCTCATCTCATCATAGAAGGTTATTAGGTTGGTCAGACATGATTTCCTCATCATAAATCTATGCTGACTACCCCTAATCACCTTCTTGTCCTTCATGTGTTTGGAAATAGTTTGCAGGATTATTTGCTCCATCATTTTCTCAGGGATCAAGATGAGTCCGGTAGTTTCCAGGATCCTCCTTCTTGCCTTTCTTGAAGATAGGTTTGAGATTTGATTTTTATTTCTCCCAATCCTCACGAATCTCCCTTGATTGCCATCACCTTTCAAACATAATTGGGAGTGGCCTTCCTATGACACCAGCCAGCTCACTCAGCTTTCATGGTGCATGCCATCAGGTTCCCTGTTTGTTTAAATGTTCCCTAACCTGATCTTCCTCTACCCAGGGTAAGTCTTCCTTGCTCAGGATTTCCCCACTGGCCTCAGAGGCCTGAGATTTCTGAAGACAAATCTTACCAGTAAAGACAGAGGTGAAGAAGGCAGTGAGTACCTTGATATCTTCCTTGTCCTTTTTTGTCACCAGGTCTCCTGCCCAGTGAGTAGTAGGCCCACATTTTCCCTAGTCATCCTTCTGCAGCTGAATTTATTTGCTACTTAACTGATCAGTTTAGCAACACCTGGGAAAAGGTTTCCTTTACATGGAAGACCAAGACTTTTCTTGCAAGATAAAAAGCTGCCAAATTTTATGAATTGTTTTTGCTGAAAAATTGCCAAAGAACACAAAATAATTCATTTTTTTGGACCTTGTTTGTTTGTTTTGTGATGAAATAATAAAAATGTTTGAGGAAAGTAGGCTCTTTCCTGGAAAATCAATGTTGTTCTCCTTTGACAAAGCCTTAATGGAAAAAAAGCGGTTTGCTAGGGATTTGCTTGTGAGCCTATCTGAAACAGAACAGTTTAAAATCGGTCGTTGGTTAGAGAGAAACTGTGCTGCCTTGTTCTGCAGTGATCGCTCTGTGAGCAGGGTGAGTCTGTCTGAAGGCCTACTTCTGATGTCAAGTGGCTCAAAGGAAATTCTGACTTGTCTAAAGGTCTTGGAGGAGATTGTGGGACAGATACACCCAAAAGAAAAAGCTACCTAAAGAGGCCGATGCTGCTTATGGTCAATATGCATATGTTTCTTGTCAGTAGAATGGCTTATGTTCTGCTTGAATTCCATACATGAGATTCTGGCTTCCATTGGAAATTTACAGGTTACCAAGTGTATTGAATTCTACATTATCAGCTGTGGGCCCCAGACTCCAGTCTTAAAATATTAATGTCTAGTTTCCGCATGCTGAATTGGCTGCACATGTCAGCTTCCTGTGTTCAGCTTTCCAAGTTCCGTGCTTGCCTAAATTTTACTTCTCTTGAAACATTTTTGTTGGTGTAATGAATGGAAAAAGTTTACCAGTATGCTCAGTCTGTAAATCTACGCTACTCTTTCTGAAGGGATAGACAATGTTCTTTACAGGAGACATTGATTTTCAGTATGATTCTGATCCAAGACAATTACACAACATTTACAGACTGTAAAAAGAGAACAATTCCAGAAAAGATGTTGCAAATATACCTATATATACACATATCTATGTACAACATGTACCTGTCTATATCTATAAATGCACGACTGTGGAGAGGCATATGAACCCAAGGGAGGTCATAGAATCTTCACAGGAAGCCCATACTTGGTTGGTAGGTCCACCTTATTTGCCTTATTTCTGAAACTTCTTCCAGGAGTCACAGAGACAAATCACAAAGAAAGTAGTTTGATGTTGACAGTCATCTTGAATACCGTTGACCTATTTGATTTCAGTGATACCTCTTTACACAGCAGTATGTCAGCTCCTAGCAGCCATCAGGTCATTATCAGGATAATACTTCTCTGGAAAAGATGTGATTCCTACAAATTGACCATATTGGCTAATTCATGTGGCCTAGTATCTTAATGTCATTTTGACATTAGGTGCTACCTGGAGTAGCCTTGAGCAGCGGAAGCTGTGACTCTGGAGACTCCGATTTCCCATTCCAGCCATGAACGCAAGTGCTCAGTGTTTGCCGTAGAAGAATGTATCTTGGAAGAGTTTTTTAACAGATCAGTGGTTTTCTTGGACTCAAATCTTATTTTGAATTATGGTCTAATCAAAACATTTGAGAAGGTATAAATTTATTTCTTTGCTTTAGTATACCACTGGAAAAGATTTCTCCCTACCCATAGTGCTAACTGGCTTTCATTTATGATGTGTCAATATTGGAAATTTTTATGTGACTAGAAGATGGAGACTGAGATCGCTGAGCATGCATGAGCCATGGAAGGGTTAACAAAACCAAAGTCTTCTTGCTGCTGCAGAATCTAGTATGTTGTTTTGAGGGGGGGGGGGAACCAAGGATTAAAT
>Ga0065711_1040213_pt1 | contig 17146 bp, 10 predicted proteins | sample Hoacrofraction12_FD_59098 | JGI IMG/M metagenome (GOLD analysis project Ga0065711, IMG submission 59098) | Hoatzin crop microbial communities from Cojedes, Venezuela - Epithelial fraction 12 v2 (version 2) | ecosystem: Host-associated > Birds > Digestive system > Esophagus > Crop | place... | reverse complement strand
CCCCCGATTCTGCATGTGCATTTCATCATTGCTCATGCTGTTTTTACATCATTGTACACCATGTGTGGTATCAGAACCTGATAAGCTGTAGCTATTGGATTGCTTTCACTCTTTACGTAAAAAAAAACCAAAATAAACATTACCGAAAGACAAGTCCAAACCTGTAGCCACAAATTCTATGCAACCTGTCACTTTGACCTCCAGCCCAAAGATCTGCAGCTACTACCAAATGAGAACCTGAAATGCTATGTGAGATGTTATTTATCACTGCCTAAAAAATCACTACCCAGAAATACCAGGAAAATCATTCTGTGATTAAAAGAGGCCTTCTATAGTCTTCATGTGTTACTAAGGAGAGATCAGTTTAAAAGCCAGATGCAAGAAAATGATTTAACAATGGTAATAAATCTTCCATTTCCTATTTGATGAAACAGTCGCTTTTTGTTGCCTGAGGGTTCACGTTTGACCTTCTGAGAAAACAGGTTATTTAGAGATATACAAGGATAAAAACTTAAAAAAATAGTCCAGGAAAGAATTTACATACTTAGGATGTCGGATGTCTGGCAGGGATCGCTCCAGCGCTATATTGTTGCTAACAAATATGTTGAAGCCATTTTCCCTATAAGCAGAATCATCATGGTCTTCCTCCGTAAGAGGGTACGGCTTTCCATGTTCACCTTTCCCTACAATGAAATAAAAGAATTATTTGCCTCAAACTGACAGCACAGAATGGACTACAAAGAGAAAAATAAGTTAGACTGAACTTCAGTTAGTACATTGGGTCTGGAACTTCTGTAAGGAATTTCTTGCAATGCCTTTAGTGACACTCCTGTTACTTCCAACACCAAAATACAAAGCAGGTACACAGAATGAGACTCAGAAGTCCCTCTGAATTCACCCAATTCATCTAGCTTGCTTTCTCTCCAGAGACACGATCAGTTTAAAGCCATTTATACATAAAAATCTGAATTGTAAATTAACTTAAATAAGAACTTTTTGTATCAGAATCAAATGTTCATAGCAAAATTATGAACAGTTTCAGCAATGCTCCGTTTGATTGGTGTGAGGAACCGGATTACTCAGTTACTAAACATTTTAGCGGGCAGAGCACCCCACCCCCCACACCCCCCTTCATTCTCCAGTAAAAACTTCAGCATTGAAGTTCAGGGTGTGCAGCTTCCCAGAACAAATGGTAAGGAAATCAAATATTTTGCTCTGGGCTCCTTGAACACCCTTGCACTCCAAGGGACCATCCAAATGTACTCAGTGCTTCTAATGACTCAACACTGCTGATTCCATTTCAGAAACCGATCACTTTGGTTCCCTAAAGAAATCATCTGCTTGTTCCCTGGCAAAGCACAGACTTTCTATTCCAAAGACGACTTACTCCCAAGTTCGTTCTCATCATCAGTCACTTGGCTTGCTTTAGTACCTACCTCAGGCAACAACACCTCTATCTCTTCCAGCCAGAAAGCAGAGAACAAGCAAAAACACTTCAAAGAAAATCAGAACATAAAAGCCTGCACTTCTCACCTATTTTTATCCTTCTCATTCTTGCAGAGGATGAACTCTTCAGAGTTTCTGAGGCCTTCATGCCTACTCAGGTTCTCAAGAAGATACATTTTCCTCTACATCTAATTGATCAGCTTATAACCTCTCTGTCCCTGTCCCTCTCCCTCCAGGCCCACTCATAAGAAAATATCTCCTTTTACCTGAGCTCTCTAGAGAAATTAATCAGCTTCCAGCTGGATTTGATAAGTGACCAAGGCCACCTGATCTCAGCTAATCAGGAGCAGCTGCAGAAGAGGATGAAGAAGAAAGCAACCGCGAGCTGAGGGAAACATCCAGGGGTATCCTTAAAGCCTATGAGCCTCTGCTAATGCTCTATTTCATATTGTACACAAAAAAAATGTTAAAAATATAGAATATGCAAATAAAGATGCTGTAGTTACTCAATCTTAGAATTTTTTGCAGGTAAAATAATCATTTTTTTTAGCCCAAACTTTGTGCATACAATTTCATTTAAATTCTTACTGAAAATAATTAATGTTACTTACAAGGGAAAAAAGTTAATCTGTATTATGAAAAAGCCTTTGTTTATGCTATTTCATTACTAACAGGTATCTTGTCATTTTTATTTTCAAACATCCCCAAATGAATAAAACACACTAACATAACACAAAACCAGAGACTAAGATTCTATCTGTAGCTTTATGATTTCATACTAAGCATGGCGGGGGAACTATAATACAAAATAAGCAGCTGACGATTCAGAGTGCTACTCAAAATTGAATAGTACAATTATATCAAAACTGTTTCATAACACAGTAACAAAAAGCTAATGTCATTCAACCTACAAGACATTGAAAATTTACCTCCTCTCTTTCAGTGCATATTCTAAGTAGACTCAAAGTAACTATTTTAATTTGCTTTTAATAAGATTTATTCAGACAGTTACTAATACAATGGAAATTCAAAAATAAATTATCTATATGATATGACATACTATTGTTAATCGATGTTTTTACAATATAATTTTCTGTCTATTCCAGCTATTCACCCTGTATTAAGAAAGGTGTATTCTATGCTTTGCTTTTTTTAAAGGCATCTATTTGGCTGTTCAGGAGATGAATATGTTTCGTAGTGCTACAGTTTCTTCATATTGTTCCCTGCTAGTGAAAATTAAGACAAGTACTTTTAAAGTGAAGTCTTCCACTCTTTCTCACCGAACATGGAGCGCTACCGCTGTGCATAAGCCAAAAGAACAGCTATCATGGTTGTTATCTAGAGCAACTCAGCAACAGTCTGAACTTTCTCATATCATGCTACAGAAGTATTTGACCAATTGCATATACAAATTGCTTTTGCATTTATACATGATGTTTGGGTTTGGCCTGGATAAATGTCAGGTGCCCACCAAAACAGCTCTATCACTGCCCCTCCTCAGCTGGGCAGGGGAGAGGAAATGTGATGAAAGGCTCGAGACATGGACAGGGAGAGATGACTCACCAATTACTGTCATGGGCAAAACAGACTGAACTTGGGGAGAAAAGGAAGTTTAATTTATCACCAATCAAATCAGAGTAGGATAATGAGAAATAAAACTAGATCTTAAAACACATTTCCCCCACCCCTCCCTTCTTCCTGGGCTGAACTTCACTCCTGTTTCTCTCCCTCCTCCCCCCAAGCAGCACAGGGGGATGGGGAATGGGGGTTACGGTCAGATCATCACACGTTGTCTCTGCTGCTCCTTCCTCCTCAGGGGGAAGACTCCTCACACACTTCCCCTGCTCCAGCATGAAGGTCCCTCTCACGGCAGACAGTACTCCACAAACTTCTCCAATGTGAGTCCTTCCCACAGGCTGCAGCCCTTCACAACCTGCCCCAGCGTGGGTCCTTCCCACAGAGCTGCAGTCCTTCAGGAACAGGCTGCTCCGCTCCAGCATGGGTCCCCACAGGGTCACAAGCCCTGCCAGCAAATCTGCTCCAGCATGGGCTCCTCTCTCCACAGCTCAGAAGGTCCTGTCAGGAGCCTGCTCCAGCGTGGGCTTCCCACGGGGTCACAGCCTCCTTTAGGCATCCCCCTGCTCTGGTGTGGGGTCCCTTCCACGGGCTACAGGTGGAGATCTGCTTCACCATGGACCTTCGTGGGCTGCAGGGGGACAGCCTGCCTCACCATCGTCTTCATCATGAGCTGCAAGGGAAGATTCTTTGCTCTGGCACCTGGAGCACCTCCTCCTCCTCCTTCTTCACTGACCTTGGTGTCTGCAGAGTTGTTTCTCTCACATCATCTCACTCCTCTCTCTCCACTACTGTTTCACCACAGTTTTTTTTAATTCCCCCTTCTTAAATATGTTATCTCAGAGGCACTACCACCATCGCTGATGGGCTTGGACTTGGCCAGTGGTGGGTTCATCTTAGAGCTGGCTGGCACTGGCTTATCAGACATGGGGGAAGCTTCTGACAGCTTCTCACAGAAGCCACCCCTATAGCCCTCCCGCTACCAAAACCTTGCCATGCAAACCCATAACATTTGGGCCATGAGGTGCACTAGAAGTTGTGAAGTGTGATTCTTTCCTAACACTGTATTAAAATACACACCTAAGACTTTAACAGAGGCTTGTGGGCTTTTATGAATCCAGTGGGTATTTCTCCCAGCTTTCTTTTTTGCTTGCTCTTTCACTCTGCAGCTCCCCCTGATTAGCTAGAGATCAGGTGGGCGTCTACCAGACCCAGCTGAGAGCAGCTGGCTAATTTATCTAAATGAGCTCAGATAAAAAGAGACCATTTCTGTCCTTGGAAGGAGAGAAACAGAGTGCTTAGAATACAAGTATTAAAAAAAAATGAAGTACAACAGTTGGATAATCAGTAGGCCCCTTTGCACAGAAAACTGCCATTTATGAGTCTCCTCAGCATTACAAATTATCATAAGGACATTAAAACTCTCTTCTGTCACTCATTTGCTTTCCTAGATGACTGGCAGAAATTACCATCATTGCACACTGATTTGAGCTGCCCTATCCAAAAGTGTACCTACGTGCCAGGGTGACAAGGGGAAACTTGGCAGTGCAAGAAGAGTAAAATTCTCAAGAAAAGCAGAACGAAGGAGTTTAATGTCCTGTTACTGGCTACAGAAGGCTACTTTAAACTGATTGATAGACAAAAAAAGCCCTTCTATACTGTTTTGCCTAAAGTCAAAATAGCAATTCAGAAAGTGCATCAGGGCTGTAAAGTATTGTAAGGAATAGAGGGTGAAAAAGCCCGACAGTGAATTTTTGGCCCCTTCAGGTTCAAACGGGGGCTCACCAAAATATGATGGTGAAAACCAAGCCGGCACTAAGACTTGATACTATCTCTCTGAGCCTGGTTTTACAATTGCAGCGTAAATAACCCCAGAAAATAAGGACATTCAGAAGTTTTAGTTCAGTTACTCGGATTTTGAATTTTCAAGGAGGGGGGAAAGGAAGAGAAGAATCTAAAAGCACAGGAATGACACACGTGTCCAACCTGGGCCAAAAAATACCATTGAATGCTCCACTGCATGGAAACTCTAACAGCACTGTTTAATTCAATACAGTGCTGTCTAACCTTTGTGATTACAGAGTGATTACACTGATTTTTAACTCAGTAGTCAATGTAAGCAACATTTTGAAAATATGCTAGATATTTTATTTTCTTAAAACACTATGATTGTTTTGGAGTTGATATCTGTACATTGCTTAGTATTATGTTACTGTAAGGGTTGTAATAGACCATCTCAAAATGTTTCTTCATAGATATTCAGAGAAAAAAAAATGATAAAGATATTATAGCCATCCAGATAAAATAATGGCTTGGGCAAATATCAGATACTCTACAAGACTTTTTTAGCGCCATTCAAGGATGTTACTGTCTCCTAGGAAACAATACACTCTATACCTAGCCCTAAAGGTTTTCAGTTTTATGCTTGACAGCTTGTGATAACTGATAGTTCAAGGACACCTCAGTTAAAGGATCTTCTGCTTATATTAAACACAGGTACAGTAGAAGGAGCGTAAACTTTCTTGTTCAGCAGATGGATGAAGGGAAGAAGATTAGGGTGAGACCAGAAAATAAAAAATCATTTCATATATTTGGTAAAAATGTGTAATAGCAGAATAATGGCTCTGGATCTGCCATATTGGTATAGTTTCCAGGAATAATAACTATAAAGAGAACTGGGGTATCGTTGGCAAAATATAGCAGCTGTAAATCAATTTAAACATTCAGCAGAAAAGGAGTTCTGCACTACTTCTGCATGCAATGGATTGGGGACGTTGCTTAATATTATAAGCAACAAAACAGATTGCAAGTGGTTTTGGTTTCACGGTCTTTTGGGTTTTGTTTCAGTGGCTTGTTTTTACAATTCAGATGAACATTATTTATAATTTAATAGGCATGGTAAAAATATTGGCTTTGACATATAAGTTAAAAGATGTTAAGTAATTGCTTGACATCTTAACATAGGAAGCTAAGTGGATAAAGAACATAAGCTCCTCAGTGTCTGTGGGTGAGAACTGTGTACAAATCCAAATTGTTTACTGTTTATAGTCACTGCTATTAGTTTACTCAGGCAAGACTTCACAGTCACACCAAGTCAAGACCATAATTCATAAAAATAGTTAAGCATACCCTTTAACTCACACAAATTTTAATCCAGTAGAATTTCTAAAAGGGAAAAAGAATTCTCCATGTGCTAAAGACTTTATTAAATAAAAGTTTATTTTAATACATGAACCAATGAATAAGTGCATCTCATTATTTCTGATGAGATGATTCTGCCTTTTTTTTAAAACCATATTAGGAATTTTGTCTACTATACCTAAACATTCCATCCAGAACCTAGTATGATATTGCCTGTGCACATCACACATAAACTCAAAGCTCATCCTGTCATGAAAGATCTCACGGGGAGAACAGATATCTAATCTTATCCTAGAGCAATATTTCAATACAGCATTGAAGTCCCATGGGGGGAGAGTGATTGTATTTCTTACCAAGGGTAGACAGAGGAGCACAAATTCAAAAAAGAATGCTGTCACACATCAGCTTTAAAGTGTAAGAAGTAATAGGGGAAATAAAGATCATCAGCCAAATAAAAACATTGAATCAGACACCATCTTCCACCTTCTTGCCACATAAACTTCTACACAGTAACCTTTTATGCTCCCGGATATGGGAGTAAGTGTGCAACTGGCAAAGTCAGAGGGAAAAAAACAGTGTTTAAAGCAATCTGTAGTATCTTTTACATAATTTCTGAGTTTCCCTAATGCACAGCTGTATACAAGTTTGCCATCTTGCCTTGTGGAGATGGACTTCATATTATTGTGATTAATAAGTATAAGATATTATCAATTCAGACTGCTGCCACATTCTGCTTTTTTGGGCAGTGAATTTCCATTTGAGTACAAACAAAAAAGTGTTCTTCCTTATTTTTCCTTATCCTCACAGACAGGATGGTGCAGTGCAGCACTAACATATTGGTTAAATTATTTTAAAAAGAGAGGTGGTTTGATAAATGCACAAAATAGGATTTTTTTCTTTTTTCACAGTAAATTTCTCACCTTCTTCTGCAGTATCTACTTTTGTGGAGTTCTCAACCTGTTCGCAAGTTTTGTATTTTGAGACCTTTAGAAGTCATGTGGGTGAAGATTTTTTTATCTAAAATTAGTTCAAGAGTCAAGTCAGGGACTAGTACAGACTAGTCTTTGAGGGGGGGAAGCATTTTATCAAATCACTTTCTCCTTTCATACTAGGGAAGGAACTGCTTGCTTTGAACAAATGCCTTTCGTGGTTTTGCAAGTTTATATTTATTTCCACTGAAAAGTGTGAAGATTTTTGGCCAAGAAATGCATGAAGGAATGTTCTTTGCTGACTTGTTATGGAATGAGAAAATTAAATCAGCACATGCCTCAAATGAAAGTAATTGCCTTCATACCAAACTGGACTATCCAAGTAGCAAGAAAGTAGTGAAACAATGGGCTAGGCAATCCAGGGAACTGCAGAAGCCGTACTTAGCCAGGAAAGGAATGATACTGTGCCTCAGAGAGATTATTGTTACGACTCTGGTCATATAATGAGGTTGATCTTGATCTGAAATGTCTATGAACTCTACGAGAAATAGGAGGAGGACTAGGGATAAGTTGCTGGAATTATATTCTTCCTCAGAGTCAAAAACCTTGTAGCAGAAACTGAAATACATTTGTCTCGTCTGTTCTACTTTTTCCAGACTTCTGAGTATCCCACTAATTGTACAACTTCATGAGCCTAATCTATAGGAAAGCAATTTAATTGATTTTACATCAGCTGAAGCTGGATCAAAACTGCCTATTTGTTCTATTTTTTTGCTAGTCTATCTGGTAAAAGCTTGGAAAGCCTTTGCAGTATGATTTACAATACTTTTAATTATTCATTACATAACTCTGTCAAGGTCTGAGGCAATAAAAAAGGCTTTTCTTTAGAGTTACAGACAAAGCTGTAATCAAATCTTACTTATGCAACTGGGAAGAATAAAAATCCTGTCAAGTATATCCTGAACAATACATTTTCAAGCAAGAATAAATAATTTCTTTATAAATAAATAAAAAAAATTTATTTATTACTGTTTCAATATCAAGCTACTACAGAAAACAAACAATCCAAAATTCACTCCAGTTTTCTGGTAGAAAGTATTAAAATTCCTACTATTTTATTAACCTTCAGATGCTAGTAGCACATACCAGGACCACATAGTCCTCAGTAAGTGGTACAGAAATGTTATTGGCAGAAAAGATGAGGCTTTGCCCCTTCAAGACTGCTACTACAGCAACACGATGGTCAGCAGCAGAAACATGAACACAACTGCCTCTCTCTTCAGGAATGGCTTTACACAAATAGCACAGGTCGTGAGAAAAAGGGAGAAAAAGTTAAAATTTTAAATGTTGTTATGACACTGCCTACAGACATCTAGAACTGAAAAAAACAAACCCCTAAAACGAAAAAAAAGAGAGAAGAATATGGTCCTTGAAAAATGTAAAAGAGTACATTCATATTGTATTGTAGTTGAATCTTTAGCATACTGTTTGCTTATCAGTCACATGAGATATAAATGAAAAGAACCTGTTGCTAAGACAGAAATGAGATCTATACTTATAGCGGTGATGTGTTGCCCCATCCCTCAACAAAATGAAATCCCATACTGAGTAGGAGGTAGATAAAGGAAGAGCATTTCCTGGAAAGAAAAGGAGATAAGAGGGACAAACTGGAACCTCTGAAATGTACTTCTTTTTACACATTTGGTCTTAAGATGTTTGAGAAGCATATCTGTAAAAAGAAACGCATACCAAAATGAAAACAAAAAAAATTATGAAATACAGCTTTTTAACAGCATTAGACATAATTTCCAGATTTCCATAGACTAACCAGGCCTGGGCTGACTCTTCATGTTAATCTAAGATCATAGCTTCTGTGTCAGAAAGTAAAGAAAAAGATGGCATGAGATTTTCAGAGTCCATGAAGTGGGAGAAGCTGACTACCAGTAGTATGTATACACCAAGGGCATGGTAGTGCTTCATACACTCTTCCTAAAAGGTGAATCAACAGTAACCGCTACCAAAAGACACAGTGGTGAGGCAGCTAAAAGAGAAGAGCAGTAGTGATGGTGAGTAGAAGAATGAAGCAGCACAGCAAGAGGAGCAAGGAACAGCGATGTCTGGCAGAGTCGTAGAAGCCCCAGGTCACGGTCCCAAAGCTCTGGCAACTTGAATCGGGCCTTGTTGCATCGTGGGACTCCACAGTTCCCAACGTAAGAAGGTTTTAGGTCAGGAGTGGGGAACAATCCGCTGGCCTAGCTGTTGCCTTGCAAAAGAGGGCTGCAAAATTATTATTATTATACTTTAGGAATTAGCCCTTATATGTTCTTTGTTTGTCTTTAATAAAATAGTCTTTGTTGAGTCAATTAACTTGCAAGAAGACAAAATAAAGCTCAGTCCTCTTGAGATTAATTCTTATAGATACCTAGGCATTTTACTAGATATTACTTTAAATTTCAACCTTGCCTTTGCTGATGGCAGTTGTGTCCTAGCAGAAAATGTGCATTATACAGTTAACAGTAGGAACAATCCAGCTCTTCTTATGATAACTTTTATGTCACTCATTTAATTTTCATTATTTGAAATCAAGACCCTGGGCTTTATTTAAATATGTGCATTTTCTCAATCAATAATTAATTGCTAAATCTCATAGCCTGTGCTTTGTGGAACATTAGAGTAGTGCATCCCTCACCTTTTTCATCCATTTCAAACATTAAAAATGCAGCCTCTAGATTTCCAGCATATGCACTGCAGAATAAAAATACACTGTGTGTGGGGAAAATGATTGCTTTAAAATATATCATGTGGTTAACCAGTGGCATTGTTGTGTTTCAGCAGAAGGGTGACTGCATATGAACTCTGAAAAGTAAATTGCCTGAAGGCTTGAACAAACACTTCACAAAAATAAATATTTTTTTAAAATCTATGAGTTTCAACACTTGCTTCAAGTACTACAATGGCTTGGCAGGCAGAGAGATTCATTCTAGCCCCTTTCCCCCTTTAATAGGTCTCAGAAAAAAAAAGGAAGAAAAAAAAGACCATACTATTTGGTATGTCCAGAGTACTGAGAATGCCGCAGTGTACAGCACAAGATAAGTAGCAACACATGCTGTTTTGATATGAGTTGCTCTATCACTACAGCAGAGCAGCAATATCCTCAGTAACATTCCGCAGGCTGAGCTGAATCTAATCATATCTCTGTAGCCAAGGGATGCACAGTACGTCTTCTATTTAGTCTAACTACTTATCACCAAATGCCACAGCCACCGGAATGCTGTTTTTCATTTACCATTGGAACAGACTGGCTGTAGACCATTAGTCAGAGCCAAACACTGAATGAACAGGCATGTGAGAAACAGAACTCAATCATAAAAAAGGATCCACAGTTTGGTTTAGTAACTGAATGACCTGTTAGGATAAAAAGGACCTTACCATGGAAACAAGATTACCTAAAGAAAAAAATAATCTACTAATAGTGGTAGCGTGTTTATTTCAGTGCTTAAATAAATTAATCCAGACAAACTGCATCAAGAATGGCATTCTAATAGCCTCTGGTACCAGTGGGTCTTAATGCATGTGTCTGAGCTGATCTCTTGGAAAAGCTCAAACTGAAGTGTTACTAACATGGTATATACAGGAATTAAATAGCTCCACAAAGTTAATGCAAAATTACAGTTGCATAGGTACAGTTTTAGAAAGCCCAGAAATACAAGATGATAGGGGTCTAACAGCTGTAATTAACACCAGACTTTTCTGTCCTCTTTTCTTCTTCATTCTGAGACGTATTATAACCATGTGCCGTTTACCACACGCAATTATAGGAAAACAAACAGGATGTTCCATGGAACAAATCTATTAATTGGAGTTCTTTAATTTTTTTATTTTCTTTTTTTTCTCATGAATTCAATCTAAACTAGCTCTAGAAGCTGGCTTTGTGGCTGATCTGTAAAAATGAATTTAGTTGTGTAATTTAGTCAACAGTGCACTATAGTGTAGTCACTCTTGCTCTAGAAGCACTCATGATGTATATCCTACAGAGAAAGAACACATGAGCTGTCACAGCTCCCAGCAAATTTAGATTTAGCCTGTAAGACCCCTACCAGGAAAAAAAAAGTTATATCCATTCTTACATATGGAGATACTAAATATTCACATTTAAAGTTTGAGGCAGACCGGGGAACAAGAACTATGCCACCTGATTCCCTACACGGTGACTCAGTGACAAGGTCGTCCTTCTTCCTTCTGTAAAGCTGAGAAGAGTGTTCATAAGCCAGCAAACTTTGCACACTCAGGGTCAAGAAGGTAGCTTCCTCAGGTAGTCTATGTGTGTTTTATTGCTTTTTCAGGTCGACTTGGATCTATACATTATAAAATACAGTGCCATATTTCTCTGATGATAATTAGTATAATATGAAACTGAATCTGAGTATGAAAATAATTACCTGGTTTAATAAAAAACCAGGTACCCTCATTCCCACAAATTCAGAGATACTAGAATTATCCTCAAGACAAGCAATATAAGCCCAGGGAACTGTACTAACACGTGAAGATATAGCAAGGTGCAGTTATGGCAGATAAACAACTGAAACTCAAGTTATGTTGTGCTCATGGGACTGGTCTACCTAACTCTTTCCCCTTTACTTAAAACATGATGCATTTTTTTTCTAACACACCCAAAGTAACACTTTGAATCTCAATGTTCTTCTCCTATTCGTGTTTCCTTTTGGCAAACCAGACTCATTACTCTTCTGAAAACTGCTGCATATACTCTACATATAATCTGCTACCACACTTCCCAGGGACTGCCTTTTCCTCTTCTTATAAGATACCACTAATGCTACAACCATTAATATTCTCTTTAACATTCATTTTGTGGTTTAAAATACATTCTTCATTTGAAAGAGCCTTACAACTGACTGACATTCTTGTGGTAAGGAGAACTAAAATTCATGTTTGACCTGCTATGAGCACAGCTCTTCACAGCCCTTTTCCTCCTTTGCCATCGATTCACCTCTTTCTGAATAACAGGAGTCTAATTAATGCCAACTATTTTTCAAATCCCTGACACAAATTTGAGTAAATTTCCTGTACTAAAGCCAACTGAAACTTCCAGTGAATATATGCTGTGGAATGAAGCAGAGGCAGATGTGGAGACTCAAAAGATCACCTTCAGACACGAACTGAACAGATTTTAAACTAATTAGTTTAAAATATTTTCTATTCCAAAGGATAATTCATCACCTGCAGAACACAACTAAATATTTATCCAAAAACCACATGTACGTATAATTCAGCAGGAACCCACCTGTGCCCATAAGGAACTTTTCTGAAAAAGTTGATTTGCTGAAAACTGATGGTTGTATTCAACTGAGTATTTGCTGATTTTTTTTTATTTTGTTGATGTCTGGGTTAGAAGAAGCAAATCAAAAACATATTTTGAAAACCAAACTTTTAAAATTACAGTCTGTTTTTTAAATCCTATATAAATGACAAAACTTAACTAACATTATCAACGGATAGACAACTAAGTTGAAAATCCTGTTTGTGAACAAAAGCAATGCTTTCTCATTTTATCATGGACAGAAAAATGTTTCAAGTATCAACCCAAAAGGTCTTACATGCACACAACTTTAACTTTCAGATGTAGATGAAACAACTCCCCGAAAATGTCTTTCTTACTGAGAAACATAAAAAATGCTGAATTCTATTATGCAGATTCATGATGTATTTACGCAGCACACAGTAATTCTCAATTCTACTTTTGTCTGCATCATCAACAGTCCCTCAATAAATCCTGCCTTTGAGGAAAGCAAGGGGATATTTAGCAACCACGCTAAGAGAGCAAGCATACACACTGCCCTAGCCCTCCGTAATCACAGGTAACAGAAGAATAGGAAATAAAGCAGAGATTAACTTTAATTGTAGGATTTGTTTTAAAAGCTTTACCAGAAACTCCACCTTTTAATTAGTCAAGTATATTAGAAACTTGAAAAGCAGAAAGAAATTGTTCCTCTTATTTTCTAGAGGGGGAAAAAAATTACTTAGCTTGTCTATTTTGTTGCCATTAATTCATCTCTGCATTCATTTGATATGCTTTAACTTACAGAAGGTTTTTCTGCACGTTTAATTTAATTTTTCTGTACTTTCTCAAATAGTAAACCTACATCTTTAAAATCATTAAAAGCTTCACTGTGTATTGTTACAATTGAGAGAAATTATGACAGACGACTTTGACTGGATTAAGAATTGATGCTCTGCGTAGAGGAAGACTTTCTGTATAAGGTTGCATTTGTCATGTCAAAATGTTTTCAATGTTTGATATTCACTCTAATTACTGAGTCTTGATTTTTTTGTTTTAGTTATATTTTCAGAATACATTTTACAAAATCCATGATTCTTTTGCTAAAATCAGACTGTCGCTGACAGAAATCACTAGTAATGAGCTCACTTCCCCTACAATAGATTCATCATCCAGATGGTCTGTGAAAATGCATGTAATACACTTAAGCTTTTTGAAAGGATCTATCCTTCAATATGCCTTTGAGAGTCTTTGCTAAAAATAAACAAATGTATAAGAAAACATCCCTACAAGGCACATTCAGGTTTTATACTAAGCAATGAGAAACTTTCCAATCAATTCCTTTCCTTCCCTCTTTTCCCTTTCATTTGTATCAGCTGACCACAAAACACTGGAAAACATAAACTGTCGTTGACCCAGGCATTCAGAGAGACAGCTACTCTCAAGGATTATCATTAAAGGACCTTCTCAATATGGGGATTTATCTCCCGAACTTAGTTCTTACAGCTGCGTGATTAAGCATCCCTGAAATGATTGGTCCGAATTGAACTATACCAGTGGGCTAAAATTGTACCTAAGAATCTATTCGTTTATCCGTACCCTTATTAGCGTTTTTGATATGTGTAATTATTATCCACTAAACAAAACAGATATGAAATGAAAAAATGTTACTTGAGTATAAGACATTGCCAAGCAATGCTCAGGGGCTCATAATTTCCATGTAAAATTTCAGAGTCCTCCGAAAAAAAAATACGAAAACATAACCTGTATCATAGTTTATTACAAAATTAAAAACAAACAAAAAAAAAGTTCATGGTTGTGTAAACTGGGGGAAAAAAGTCATTTAAATACCATACTGAAGTGGCAGTATGTTACTAACTTGCTTAACTTACTGATTAACACCAGCTAATTAAAAAGCCAGCCCTCTAGAACTTCAACATCTCACAGCTTTCACTCTTCTTTCTGAAGCATGTGATGTATGGATTTCTTCCCAGTATAACTGCTTTAATAAAAGCTGGGAACATAACATATCAAAAAAACCCAAATAAACTAACATGTTATTTATTTAGAGGTTTCTTTTAATTGTTGCATGACAATATTGAAATTAGATTAGTCTGTCAACTGTAAAATCCCCAAAGAGTGATTCGAAGTATTCAATAAACAGAATAGGCTTTCCTTCGAAAGAGCAGGAAAAGAGACCTGGGAGGACAAGGGAATCGGCATCTTCTTACTTTCTGCTATCTTGTCCTCTGGGGACTATTTCTTCCCCGATTCATATACCAGTACTCACTGTGCTTCAGAATCAGTCTCATGTTCTGTAAGGTGCCATGGAACAACAATGCAAGGAGCAACTAGAAGCATCAGTAGCCTCGGAGACATTGATCAAAGTTTCCAAAACACAGCACATAAAGCACAAGGAACCTGGAAATAGGGTAACCTGAAATTACTTTAGCTATTATTTCAAAATATAAACCTCTTTTCAGAGTAAATTAAAAAATAAATACAAAAAGCAAGACTGTCTCCATACTCTAAGAAAACTGATAATGCAATTTAAATATATATATACTTTTTTTTTTTAATCTGAGTATTAAAGTTAGTTTGTGTTTCTATTGAATATCTTGGCAAGTCTTACTATTCACATTTCAACATCACCTGCAGGCCTTCTAGTCAAGATTGCCTAAAAAAGGAGTTTGTTTCCAGCTTGTAGACAGCAGAACTTTCACCCAGGTTAGAAGAACAAAATACCATTCCTAGAAATGTGGTTTCTTTACACTTTCTTTTTGTTAGAAGGAAGACAGATTCTCCCAGGTACCACTCCACTGCAAGCATGGAGGGTGGACGAATTTGTGTCACATAACCACCGCCAAAAGGTAGCTGTCTGTGTTCCTTGAGAGCAGTTCTTACAGAGCATCATTTGATGAGCTACAGTCTGTAAGGCAAATTATAGCAAAACAAACATATATCTCTGCCTTTTCATATATATTGATTGGATGTCAGACAAATCGTTTCACCAGTCCAGTAATTTTCCTCTGCCAGCTTATTTAATGAAAACAGGAAGGAGAAGAAATGAAAGTCACCTTACACATATTTAAGTCAAACTGCATTGAGATGACTATACTACACTTTTGTACTTGCAAACTTAATTCACACCCTCAAAAGAAAAAAACACTATGACAGGAAAGTCAGTACAGTTTATTGGGTCTTTTAGGAATTACTGTTAAATCCCAACATCTTGTTGGCCTTTTGAAGGCCAAAAGGCTAAAAAATACTCCAAAAACTGTGTTGGTGAATTTAACTATGTCCTCTGCTAAACTGTATTTTCCGTATATGTAAAAAAACTAAGTTTACACCATCAAGTCAAATAGAAGCACAGACAAGGTACCATATGGCTTATAAGAAAGATGGGAACAGACTTTTTAGCAGGGCCTGTTGCGACAGGACAAGAGTTAATGGTTCTAAACTGAAAGAGGGTAGATTTAGACGAGATATAAGGAATGAATTCTTTACAATGAGGGTGGTGAAACACTGGCACAGGTTGCCCAGAGAGGTGGTAGATGCCCCATCCCTGGAAACATTCCAGCCCAGGTTGGATGGGGCTTTGAGCAACCTGATCTAGCTGAGATGTCCCTGCTCATTGCAGGTGGGTTGGGCTAGATGACCTCTAAAGGTCCTTTCTGACCCAAAGCATTCTGTGATTTGATGATATATCATCTTTGCAGAACCTTCACAATTGCGATGCTAAGAAAGGCAACTGGTGGATTTTAGAGTGTAAAGAGCTTTCTGATTTCTTTGGAATGGTTTGCTTGTGATTATCACTATGGTTATTATAGATGACGAAGTCCATAACACACAAGGCTACTGACTAGTGTGCAGGTGATATGTGGCACCAGCATACTATGCTGATAGAAAGTTCTCTCAAGTATTATGCAGATTAGACCAAAACAAGGAGTCTTTGTCAATCATTTGGTAAACCTTTAAAACTGAAGTTCCTCTTATGAGGCTTTTGACCTGGATTCAGGTTAAAGGAATGTCTTCCTTAAATCTTTATAAGAAATACTCTTTAAAGCTGGTTGACAGCAGCCTATTCCATGTTTCAAACTTAAAAGATGACTCAAAAGTAGTAAGGAAAAGTACCCTTTTGTCGTTGCTTCTGAATTGAAAAGTATGGTCTGGCTATACTATAATTGCTGTATTTGTTCCAGGTCTTTTCCTACAGCTTAGTCAGGATTAATTTGCCCCTTCTTTGAATTGGGATTTTCACAGCAAAACAAGCAACAACTAAAAACTGAAATACAAAAGAAAACAATGTTTCTTTGTTCCACTGAGTCAAGCAGTAATTGCCCTGAACTGACTAATTTGATCATTTTTTCACCTATCACAAAAGATAACTCAATTCAGATGGTCTATAGAGCTCTCATCCTCCTTCCGCACAAAGACAGGTCGAGTCTGAAGGTCTCTCAGCGGTTTGTTCATTTCAAACTCTCCCTGCAAATGAGCCACATGTTTCTAGAAGACTATCCAGACAAAATTCCTTTTCCAGAATTACTAAAAAACATACTTCTTTTTTTTAAAAAAAGAACTAGTAGCTACAGATGAACTCCTCCTAAAATTCACTTGGTCCTGAAAATGTTTAAGCAAAAGGAGAAAGACAACAGGGTGCTAACACTGCCCAGAACCAGAACAGCTTCCTAGACTGCAAGTGACAAATTAAAAGACAGATTTGATCTGAGACCCCCTCTCACACACACCCACCCTGCCC
>Ga0065711_1006506_pt1 | contig 17146 bp, 15 predicted proteins | sample Hoacrofraction12_FD_59098 | JGI IMG/M metagenome (GOLD analysis project Ga0065711, IMG submission 59098) | Hoatzin crop microbial communities from Cojedes, Venezuela - Epithelial fraction 12 v2 (version 2) | ecosystem: Host-associated > Birds > Digestive system > Esophagus > Crop | place... | reverse complement strand
GGCGGCGATGGCGGCGTCCGAGGAGGAGGAGGAGGGGGACGAGGAAGAGGAGCTGCGGCAGCGGTTCATGGCGCCGCCGGTGAGCGGGCTGCGGGAGCTGCGGCGGCGGCGGCGGGAGCTGCGGAGCCGCATGGAGCTGCTCATCATGGAGACGCAGGCGGAGGTGTGCCGCGCCCTGGCCGCGCTGGACCCCGGCGCCGCCTTCGCCGTCGACACTTGGGAGAGGAAGGAAGGTACGGGGGTGAGGGGGGCCGCGGGGGTCACCCCGGGCTCGGCCGCCCCGGGGGCGACGGCCCCGGCGCGGTGTGACGCTGGCGTTCGCAGGCGGCGGTGGCATCAGCTGCGTGCTGCAGGACGGCGAGGTCTTCGAGAAGGCGGGCGTCAACGTGTCCGTCGTGTTCGGGCTGCTGTCCGAGGAGGCGGCGCGGCAGATGCGGAGCCGGGGGAAGTCTCTCAAGGCCAAGGACGGTGAGGCGGCCGGCGGCGGGGGCTGGCGTGGCGTGGGGCGGGGGCCGGGGCGCGGTGACCGGAGCGTTCCCCTGCGCGCCGGCCATGAGGACCGGCCGGACTGGTGGACGCTCGAGGGCTGCACGTGTGTCGTGGTGGTCTCTAAGCCGTCAGCCTGACAGGTGGACTTCCGTATCCCTAAGCAGCCGGGTATCGGGGCGTTTCTCCCTGTCTTGCTGCTTCAGTCAGCGTGCGGTAGGCGCAGGTTGCTTCTCGGTAACGACGCTGGAGCTCAGCGGTGAAACGGCGCGGGAGCTGGGTACCGGAGCGGTGGGGAGAGAGAACAAAGAAGACCTGAAGGCTGAAGAGGGTTCAGCCCACGTTTGTGTAGCAAAGGGTGATTGTGAGGACCAGGGGTGGTGGAACGCCTTGGCAGTGCCTTGCGTTTTAAGTGGTCTTCTTCTGTTGCATTTTAGGACAAACATCAAAAAAAAAGCTTTTAGTGAGGTGCACAGAAGTGTGTGGATGAGAAGTAAATTGCACATTGATGAATAATTGCGGTGACCCAACATGAGAGATTTTCCTCTAGTGGAACAGTAGCTTGGAACCTAATGAAAAATAGTGATGTTCCTTAGATAGTAATAAATGAAGTTATTTGAAAAACTGAAGTTTTTCTTCTGTGCATCTTTTCATCTAGGGAAACTGCCTTTTTGTGCCATGGGTGTGAGCTCTGTTATCCATCCAAAGAACCCTCATGTTCCAACCATGCACTTCAACTACAGATACTTTGAAATTGAGGAAGCGGACGGTAAGAATTTGGATGCAGTGAAGTACATATGAAATGTGTGACTCCACGTGAAGGAAGTGTGAGCGCATGGCTAGGGTAAGAGGTTAAGAACCGGTCCAGGTTTGTTCCTGGCTGTGCCAAGAATCTCCTGTGTAGCACTGGGCCTCTTCATCTCCGGGCCTTCGTTTGTAAAATCAGCGTGATGTGTGCATCTGGTAAAGGGGTTTGCAGTTTACTTTTTGCAGAGTGCACCAGGGTTTCAGATTTAAGTTAAAATGTGGGAGGTTATAAATATATGTAAAACATTCAAAGAAGGAGTTCTAGAATTTAGTAGAAGAAAGGTCTGTGAAGGACTGATAAGCATTCTGGTCAGGGTGTACCTTTGTCTCAGAAGCTGGGGGTTGTACTGTTGGAAACTTCGTGCTCTAACTGCGTTGTGCCTTTTTTCCCTGATGTTCTGCAACTTGCCGCTGTCAGAAGTGGGACTCCAGGCTGGGTGGTCAAACACTGAGAGGCCGTCTGTACCTTGTGACGGTGTATGTACTGTCAGGAGCTCAAAGAGGTTTCTTTCAATTATTTTGCCCGAGCATTATGGATCATTTCTAGTCAATTACTTCCCTGGATTTAATAATAACGTTCCCTTTCTTTGGCATGTAGCAAAATGTCTCTGGATTCTTGAATAGGAGTTGCCAGCCCATCTTCTGAAATTGATATCCTGTAGTCAGGGTCAGCGGTCCAAAATACTGAACAAACAGTTTTCACTGCTTTGAAATTTGTGTCACATTTTCCTGATCATCACACTACCTCGAACTCAAATTTTTCACAATTGAGATTTAGGGACACCACTGAATAATGATTTTGGTTTGTATTGTAAAAATAGTTGCTAGTTCTTCATGAATCACTAGTAACATATTGCTGTTTGGAAGTTTAAAAGAAAAATGTTGCTGCTCACCTCTCTCCTATAGGAACGAAACAGTGGTGGTTTGGTGGCGGGACCGACCTCACTCCAACTTACTTGAATGAAGAGGATGCCGTTCATTTTCACAAGACTCTGAAAGAAGCCTGTGACAAGCACGATCTGAAGCTGTACCCCAAGTACAAGAAATGGTATGTGGGGAGAGATGCGCTTGGGTTCCTTTTGTGGGAGCAGAAGGCTGCGCTGGATGTTGCCAGTTAGGTGTACTTGGAACAGTGGGTTCTGCTGCCGTTTGAAAAGTATCAGCAAACCTTAATACAAACAGCAGATGTGTGCTGGGACAAAATGTGGTCTAAAACACTCTCTTATTTACAGAGGCATGAATTTTTTAAATCAAGAGGGCTGACAACTCAGATCATAAGTCTGTAGCCCGAATGACAACCACGCTGACTCTGCAAGACTTTGTAAGCCACAGACTTCACTAGGCAACTTAAAAATTCCGTTTAGCCTCTGGTGTTAAACTAGGACAAGACTTTCGCCCCACGAACTTGCACAAATTCTGCTTATAGTGAGCTCATAGTAAATGTGCATGACTTTAGTGTGAGCGCTTGGGCCAGCTCTGCAGTTGTGAAAATCCCACTCCAGTTTTCCTGCCTTCAGTCTGACCTTCGTGACCTTTTTTTTTTCTGACCAGGTAGTTAATGAAGCTTGTCGTTAATGTAGAAGCTTCATAATTTTTTGATGGAGCTGTACTGTTTTCCCAGTGACACATTCACTGAGAGTTCAACAGCATATTCTCTAAAGATGCAAGCTTTGAATGTTCTTCTTGAGCTGAGAGATACAAGCGATGTTCTCCTTCACTGTTCAGTGGGGTTTTGCTGCTCTGTGTCTGATAATCCTATCTGCTAGAAGCTGTGGTACCCAGGAAGGAGGGGTTACCCTTTTGTAAACTACCAGGTCTTGTCTGAGGACAGGAGATAAAGTGGGTGTTGTCGCTCAGGTGGCAACCGCTTAGTAGAGAAGCACATCTTATAACCTTAAGACTACAGTCTTGTTCTCTGAGGAGTTTTTGCGTGGTAGTTTAGAGTGTCTGCCTTAATGGTCAGGTTGTTTGTAGCGTAAGTAAGCTATCAAAGCCAGCTGCAGGGGGTCGGAGAGAAGGATGCCTGTTCTTTGTCTGAGGGCAGCTCAGGGGAGGACTGATTGTATCCCATGGACAAAGGCAGTTTTCTCAATCCCAGCATGTTTCTTGTAAGCAGCAGCTGTGTAGGGACACATGGGTCTCGCTGCCGGAGCAGTGTGAATCTCCTCTGAGCTTCTACTGATCAGCGTTGCCCCTTTTCCCACCTTTCTCCTATGCTGTCTTCCTGATCTCGCTTTAAGACTTTTGTCAGTCTTGTTCTCTTTTGCATTTCTGACTCATCCTTTTTTCCCTAATTCTTCCTACTCTATAAAATAAAAAAGCTGATCATCCCAGTGAATAAAAAAATAGCTTAGGTTATCTGTTACATCTCCACGTCTCTCCTGCTATGGCCATGCCATTTATATTGCTTGATAACAGCGACTGTGGATGGATACATGTATGGAAAACTCATCCTAAAGGAAGGCAAGGTTTCCTTGCTGTTCATGGTTTCTCCTTCCTACTTCCCTTCCACTTCTCCCCCACATGAAGACTTGCAGGGCACGGCTGCCCAAGCAAGCAACTGTAAGCAAGGGCGTGGATACAATGAATCAGCTGATTAATAGTAGTTGCACACCTACATACTCCCAGTACATACAGAAGAGATTAATTGCCTCCCTATTGTAGGATAAGCTGCACTTACTCCTTCATAAACTTGAACATAAGCCATGAAAAGCCACCGCTAGAATGACTCTTATCTTCCAAGCTGAACTATTAAAAAGCCTTTTTCCAGAGAAGACTGCTTCACTTTTGATTTTTCCTTGAGTGACAGTGGCTTTCTTACCTGGTCTTGGGTTTTCAGATTCTTTTAGTTTTGATGCAGAAAATCAATTCTTTTACTAGAATGGCAAAAAGAATAAAGAGCTTCTCTTCCAAGTTCATTTTGAGTTAATCTGAAAGCTGTACAAGTAATTTGGGATCTACATATAATTATGCTAATGAAATCTAGAAATAGCTCTTAGGGTGAAGCTTTGAAATCAGGTGTCCCTCCTGCGCGTAGGTAGAGGATATGGACTGGATCACTCCACATGGAAGCATCTGCCATGGAGTCTGAGTGTTACGTGTTCAGTGACTGTGCGGTGATACGTAGCTTTGCAGAGACTGTTTAATCAGAGCTTTTACTGTAAGTGAACACGGGAGTGCTTTCCAGATGGTGCTGTACCATCCTGGCTCTCGGCAGTCAGTGAAACGGGCACCCGGCGCTGCGGGAACTGACTTCTCATCAGTATTTCACTAGTGCCCTCCTGTGCCACATAGCTGTTTGGAGTTCTGTTCATTTCTTTTGAGTATCGTGGAACATACTAATAACTGTCTGCTGCTTTTTCTAGGTGCGATGACTACTTCTATATCAAGCACCGTGGTGAGCGCAGAGGGATTGGAGGCATATTCTTTGACGATGTGGACTCTCCCTCCAAGGAGGAAGTATTCCAGTTTGTGAAGAGTTGTGCCAAAGCTGTTGTGCCTTGTTACATTCCCATTGTGAAAAGGCACTGCCATGACTCCTTCACACCAGAGGAAAAGCTATGGCAGCAGCTTCGGAGAGGACGGTGAGTACTGAAGGAGCAAAAGAATACACGGGAGGTGGCTTGCGCTGGTGAGAAAAAAATGTGCTAGTTCTTAATGGTTGCAAGTTTATGTCCCATTGTGGTATGGGCTAAGTTTGCATGACTGCTCTAAAGCCTGCCAGAGAATTTCAGAATTTTTGTGCACAAAACTGATTTTGAAATCCAACTGGATTGCTGAGGTGGGTGCAAAGAAGATACCAGCACACCCTCGTCTGTATCTCCCACGTTGCTGCACAAGCAACCCGTACAAAATGCCACAGCTTCTCAAGCTCCTTCAAAAACCAAGAGAAGCTGCTGCTTTAAAGTGGGCGTGTGTGTGTGCCCGGTGTCTGGAATCCTGCCCTCTCTTGCAGCCCAGTGATACGGGATACAGCACTGCCCTGTGACAGGGGGAGCACAAGGGTGAGGGAATCATGCTTCCTATTCAGTGATGAAGCTACACCCCAGAAAGTCAGGAAGTAACTACCCAAAAGTACTTTCAGCTTCTTATAAACATATTTATTCCATCTGATCTTGGCACTAAAATGAAGACACAGTGAACTCTTCGTGAAGGAATAAGTATACAGAGGGGTTTTGTTTTTCTAGCATTGTCCAAAGTCACTGTAACTTAAAAGACTTTGGATGATGCTTATTAACATGAACAACTGTTAATGCTGGAAAACCTTAAGTATGTTGGTAGATGCAGTTGTACTCCTTTCTCTATGACCTGTGATTGTGTAAGAAATGGAGAAATAAGAATATGTGTACTTTGTGCTGAACTAGGGAGTCTAGTTTCTGTCTCCTCTGCAGAGAAGTCTCTGAGTGGTATAGAGAGGGTGTAAGCATTTAAGTTTAGATCACTGGCGTGCAGTAGTAACTCAAATAAGCATATATGCTTGATTTGGTGGGGCTGTTCCTGGGAGCATTGGGCTTTCAGGATCTAGTCTGTGGATGGGATTTGGCAAACCTGCTAAGGCTACAAGGGGGACTAGCTTCTTTAAGCTGCAGCCAGGACCAGCTCATGAGGCCTGCTTATTTCCCTGGATCTGTTTGCAGGTTACTGGGCTAGGTAAAGCTCTCCATTTCTGGGAAAAGATAAGAGCTCCTCCCTTCCTGTACCTCTGTTAGCCAGTACTGAAGTATTAGTACTTATTAAGATAACCTCTGCTGAGTTGTCACTGCTCTGTTCCTATGCTGGGGCATAAAACTGTCTATTCAGGCATTTACAGGTCCCAGCTGGCACTCTGAATCTGTCTGACTTCTGCTGCTTTCTGCCCAAGAAACAGAACATCTTGTTCTGACGTTGCTGCTTATGTGTCCTCCAGCATGGAAGACTGCACAGTAGAGTTTTTGCTGTGGTCTTTTTCCATTCCTTTAAGGCTCCTTTTAACGTCTGACACCACCACACAAGAGAGTACTAGCCTAACCAAGCTAAACTTGGTGTTGAGCTTGCCAGCAGGGTTGAGGCCAGGGAGAGGTAAGCCAGTGTAGCACCATGGAGAATGCTCTCCTTTGAACAGTTTGTCTGCTCTAGTCTGTTAGCTAAGGTCATTACTTCCTGTGCTTTGTGGAGTGGCAAGGTCACACCTGCATTCCTAATGCAGAGGATGCTAGAGAACAGTTGGCCCCAAGAAAGGGTTCATTCTGACACCCAAGACGGCAGAAAGACAGGCTGGTTTTGTTTTATGTCTGCTAGTTGAAGAAGGCACAACCAACTTCTGATAATAAACTTGGTTTTCTGTTGCATCTCTGCACTCCCCTTAGGTACGTAGAGTTCAACTTGGTTTATGACAGAGGTACAAAGTTTGGCCTCCTGACACCAGGATCAAGAATTGAAAGCATTCTTATGTCTCTGCCACTGACTGCAAGGTAAGGGCATAGTTACGTGGAGTTGCAGGTGGGCACTGTTCTTATTAAAATACTTCATAGGATTAAATCAAAAGTGTCTCCTGGCGTCCAGTCTCTTAACAGTGGTTAGTTCATTCTTGATACAAGAACTGGCCAAATACATGCAGATGCTTCTCTGGTCTGCTACAGTCGCCCAGTTGCCAGTAATGTGTGGCCTAGATATTTTCTGACAAAAAAGTGGTATTTTTTGTGCTTAGTACCCTTGATAGCTTTCCCCTCCTGGCTCCATGGGTTTTTGTTTGGTAGCTCTTTGAAACCATGTGAGCTTCTGGCAGTCCTGACAAGCCTGTGGCAAGGAGTTCCACAGTTTAACTGTGTGTTGTATGAAAAAATGCCTCTTTGTTTTCTGTTTGCACCTGATGNCTTCATTCAGCTTTTCAGTGAGCAACTAGATTTTCTTCCTATTCATTTTTTCCATAACAGTTCTCATTTTACAGGCTTCTGGGGTTTTTTTCATTATCTGTTTTCCAGGCTGACAAGTCCCGGTCTTTTTAGTCTTTGTACAGTAGATGTTCCATACCTTTGATCACATTTGCCACTTTCTCTATGCTAAAGTTTTCTTTGCCCTTTCTGAACTGGGCATAAGGAACAGACAACATAAGCTACATACGTGTATCCGAGATGCAGGTGTGCTGCTGACTCATACAGTGGCATAATGATGTTTTAGTTCATTATCCCTTTTATAATCCTAATCTGCTGTTTGCTGGCTTTGACTGCTGCTAAGCATTGAGCTCGCATTTTCATAGAATTGTTATGATCTCAAGATCTTATCTGAGCAATAAAAGTTAACTCAGTTTCTCAATGTGTATGTAACTTCTTTCTGTATACATTACTTCAGATCAGTCAACAGTGAATTTCACCTACCATTTTATCGCTCAGTTGCTTGGCTCGGTATTAACTCTTTTCAATTGCCTTTTTAGGTTTTAACCTATCTTGCAATATCAGCAAACTCTGTCATTTACTGTTCACTCCCCTTTTTAGGTTGCTTTTAGATATGCTAAGTAGTAGCACAGGCCTTATCATGAACTTCATAAACTTCATTAGTGACCACCCTCTGCTAGGAGAACTGATCTTTGCCTGCTACCCCTTGACCACGTAGGCAGTCCTCACCGTATAGCTTCATCCCGCTGCCAACACTAGGTACTTCCCTGACCTGGTGGTGTAGCACGGTCCTATCTTTTGATCACACTGCTGGGATGATTTGGTTTTGCTTGTTTTCGTCAGTGTAAACAGCTTCACAGCATGAATGGGTCCTTCCTGGGGAAAAAAATGGAAGAAGGTTGTACCCATTCCTTTGTGACTGCTGACACTTTTCTTCCTCTGTCATGCCTCTTTTAATTGCCTATTCAGTAAAAAGTGGTCTCTCATCACCTTTGTTTTTAAAACCAAGATTCAGCAAGGACTTGTAGGGCTTCCTGTTCAGCTTTGAGAAAAACTAGGTCTTGTGTCTTTACTGTCAATGTTGTCCGGGTTCCTTTTTTGCTTGTCTTCCTCGTGATACTAGTGTGTCACAAGAAGACTGCTAAAAGATCTTTGCAAATAAACCTGCATGCATTGTGGGGCAGGGGCCATTGCTCTTGCCTTTTTGTTTGTTCTTCCAGCCTTTCCAGAAGTTGGGGAAAAAGATTGAGCTAACATTTCTCCTGTCTGTTCTAGTGTTGTTATTTCTTTTTACTGAACTTAATGATTTGTAGCCATATCTATCGCCCAGTTGTAGAGTATCAACTGTATATGTAGCTTTGCATCCTCAGAAAAGGCAAGTCAAGTCCAAACACAGCCTGGTACGGGTGGCAGCCAGCTGGGCAGTCTGAGTGAGTTTCCCCTCTCCCTGCAGGTGGGAGTACATGCACACCCCTCCAGAGAGCTCAAAAGAAGCAGAAATCCTGGAGGTTCTCCGCAATCCCAAAGACTGGGTGCACTGACACGGACCGTGAACAAGATGGATTGCTTACACTGAGCCATTATGAAAGAACAGGAACACCTGCAAACCAGTTCATTCAAACTGCTGTTGCATGGTGTTTTATTATAGCTATTTATACTCTTACCTGATGCCTTAATAATGCTGTAGACTTGTTATAACTTGCAAATATGTCAACTCATTCTTCAAGATTGATCAGCTAACATTATCACCCCCTGTTGCTGTTGCCTTGTGAAGGACTGGTGATATCCTCACAGGACTACTGTGCATGCTCAACTGATTTGTTTGACTGCATAATGGCAAAGTACTGTGCAGTGTTCTTCCAGTGGAATGGAAGCATTATCTGTGCCTAAATAGCACTGCTTACTCTTAGAAAATGTTGGTATGTTTTAGAAATATTTTTTTAATGAATAAAGGGAATATTTGGTATGATATTAAACCTTAAACTCTGCTTTCAGTAAATTGTAAAAAAGGTGGTATTTATCAAGTGTGTTTTCATTCTATCCACATGGACCTGGAGGGGGGATAATGTTTAAAAATGTGCTGCTGTAGCATGAATTGACTGATGAGTAACTGGGAGATTCTGGGTTGGAGTCCCAGTCTCATCTGAGGACAGCGGAAGGCTGGCTGTCCGTTTTGAGGAGAAAATCTTTCAGCAGCATGCATCTCTGCTGTGATCAAGACAGAATAGCAGCCTGCCTCGGGCCAGCTCCTTTCCCAGGGATGGATCGAGAAGATGTTGGGTGTTGCCCCGAGATCCTCCAAATAGCACTTCCCGTTGCTTCCAGCCCCGAGCTGATTGTTTTTTCCTTCCCCTGGCTCGAACCTCGTCGAGGGCCCCGTGGGGAAAAGCAACGGAGGGTGGGGGGCGGTGTCCCGTCCCCCCCACCCCGAGGAAAAAGAAACGCCCCCTCCCCGTCGGGGAATCGAACCCCGGTCTCCCGCGTGACAGGCGGGGATACTCACCACTATACTAACGAGGACTGAGGTAGTTGTGTTTCTCCTTCCTGGTGTGACGTAGCAGGATGTCATCTCTGATGGGTTTCTGGCTGTCTGCACAGGGTGGGGAGCGGCACCTCGCCGGGCCGGCTCACACTCGCTACCCTCTGATCGCCCAAGTCGAGCTGCCTCTTGGGGATGCCGTGTTCATTTCCGTGCTACATTTCTTCCTATGAAATAAATTAAAAATAAAAGAACAAACAGTAAAAGCCAGAGATCCTCAGAGAAAAAAAAAAGAGTGGCCCGTACGGGGATCGAACCCGCGACCTTGGCGTTATTAGCACCACGCTCTAACCAACTGAGCTAACCGGCCTCTACGAAGTCCATTTTGCGTGTACCCACAGCTCACGTGCTCCCACGGACACGCTGCGGGTGGGAGCGCTGCCGGGAGCGGCTCCCGCGGCGTTACGGCTCCCGCTCTTTTTAAAAACCGCGCCGGCGGGTCGTTTCAGGGAGCGCTGGCAGAGCAGCGCGGGCGGTATCCGCGCTGCCGACAATTGCTAAAATCGAGACGCTCAAAACGTTCAAAATACCGTTTTTAGACGCCGTTTACCGGCGGCACGGAGCGGCGCGGCGCACACGGACGGCGGACCCACACTCCCCAAGCGGCTCCGGCCGCGGGAACGCGCCCGCCGCCGCTCCGGAGCAAAAGGAAACGCCTTCTCCCCGTCGGGGAATCGAACCCCGGTCTCCCGCGTGACAGGCGGGGATACTCACCACTATACTAACGAGGAGTGGGGTACCTACGTTGCCCCCCCGCCGAACCCCAAGAGCCTCTGCCGGGACCCCCAGCACAAGGCAAAGAAAGATACAGAAGAATTAAACACCTCTGAGCCTATGACAAAGCTGGAGAGGAGGAGGACACCATCAAACTCCAAGTTCTTTGCTTCACAAACTGCCAGTGTGAGGGCCGAGTTCCTCTGTTACTTTCTCCTTTGCCACTGCATTTGCCGCTCACACCACCTGTTGTAAAATACACTAATAAGAACACACTAGGAAGCAAAAAAAAAGGTAACCGCCGCACAGAGAAAGCATACAAATGTGTCATGATAATGCAAGATGTTCCTCAAAACCAGGCAGCGTTCAACCCAGACATTCCAGCACTCTGCGAAAAAGGTCGCAAAGCTGCCCTAGAATACTGACAAATGCAGAGCATGAGGAGACGGTCACGGGTCTGGTGTAAGAGAACCTGGAGTTGGAATGGAACAGGACAGGAGACATCTGACCCAACAAAGAGCAGAAAGACCCGGATGTGCACGAAGAAGGAAGAAACGGAAACCCACACAATAAAGGCTTCCAAGTTCAAAACGCGTAATGGATCAGTGAGATACAGAGGCTTAAAAAAAATAATTGTGGGCAGTCCAGGTGAAATAATTATTTAGTTATCGACAGACCTCGAAGAATGTTCAAAAAGCCACACACCTCAGCAAAGCAAACCCGATGTGCTCCCCATCTCAACAGGCGGTGTTGTCCTTCCGCAGCCCCTTGGCAGCATTGCTCAGTCGCTAGTGCTGTGGGACTCCAAGGCCACAGGTCCTCCTCCGCCAAAGAGGCCGCGGTCCTCAGGAAGCCGATCGAAGGATTCTGGGAAATAGTACCGAAGCAATGCAAGCACTCCAGATGCCAGCTGAAGAGCACCTGGCACAAGCAGAATACAGATTTTAAACTCCAGTCTGTCTCACGCTGTCTCGCTCACGCACTTTTAAAAGATTTTGTCAGAATTTTAAAATCAAGAAACGTCATAACAAAATCACTAGTCAGAGAAGAGAGAAGCTGTAAGGCCTACTTTACGTTTCTGGTAGTGTGAGCAGACCTCACCTCACTGTAAACCAATTTCAGAATAATGAACTAATTAAATTCAAAGCACAGAACAGTGCAGTTCTATAGTTTCGCATCCTTTCGTCCCGATGCTGACAGCCAAGTGAGTTTGAACACTTGGATTCATCACACTGAGTTTATGTGCATATTCTGGTGGTGCTTGAGCGCAAAACGCAACAGCAAAAGTAAGTGAAAGCACATTGTTCCAGTAATATCAGCTGCAGAAACACGGAAGTGCAGGAAGGGTCACGAGAGAAAAACTGTATATTGGCATCAAAAATATTTTTTCCACAGCAATTAAGTTCTGTGGAGAAATGGGACACCACCATACTTTTCAAAGATGAGAGCAGTTTCAGAAATCCCTGAGCCACATCTTCTTTCAATACTTTTTTGTGACATGCTTTCAAACCAGCAGAAGGGGCTGAACTGTTGAAGAACATCCAAGAGAGCATCTGCATCACCCACGGCTCTGCTTCCATTTTCCCCTGCAAAACATGCGCTTGGCTGAAAACTGTACGAGTTCACAAGTTGATCTGCTTGCAGACGGGACATTGCTGCCTCGCACTCAAACCGTTGCTCAGGATTTTTAGGGCAGATGACTAAGAACAGTAACATTTTCAGCATACAATTTTAATCAGATGCCCCTAGCTTGTCTGAGTCCTCACTGATGTTTAAGAAATACAGCCATAAAATAATTCATCCTCTTAAAACCAACATCAACAAAAAACAAAAAACAAAAAAGCAAAAAAAACCCCACAAACCAAAATAATACCCACAAGCTTAAGAGATAATTAGATAACTGACAATGGCAGATTTTAAATTATCTCCTAACAAATACCCTTAAATGAAAACTTAAAAGACTTAACCTGATTTTCCCAAATGCTTTGAGGAATTAGCAGCTTTGTCCCTCCCTCAGCGCAGAGACAGACAGGGTTGGTCACCTTTTTAGGGACCAGGATTAACCCCAGACTTTTATCTGCAAAACAGTGGCTTGTTCCCCAGCCTCTCCCAGATTTGCACGAAGCCTGGAAAACTCTCGAGGGCCTGTGCACTGAAAAAAACCCCAAACTTGACCACAAAAGACATGCTGAGCTACCTGGACTAGCAACCAAGGCGATTCCCACCACAGGGGGATCGGCATTAACAACCTGAGAACTGCTGGGAAAAGACCTTCTCCAGAGCAGGAGGTCGCTCAGTAAAGAAAGAGCAACCGGGAATTTACATGCCAGGAGCCAGAAGACGCAAGTGCAATTAAATGCAGTGCTTGCCAGCAATCTTACATGCCATATACACATCAAACCAAAAAAAAAAGTAATGTAAAAGCTTTACTTTTCTCTGAGTTTGAGCCTGTGCAGTCTTTTGCTCCATTTGTGCTCATCCTCACCTATTGGCACACCAGAAGAAATGCCCACTATTTGGGCAATCACACTCAATGCATTAGTTTCCAGAACAGAAAATTCCAATGAACAGACAAGTCGGGATCATTTTGAGAACTGGTAGGCTATTACAAAAAAAAGCAGACTAGAAACCAGTTTATTACGGCAGTTGACGAAATTTCATGTTAGCACTGGGACAAATAAGATTTGTGTCTTTCTGCAAGACAACAGGTCCTTTGCAAACTGCCTAGGCATTTCAGCAATAACTCAAAGCTTTTTAAAATGCACTCTGAACTTTGCCAGTACTTTAAGAGTGTAAACAGATTTCAGCCCTCATGTTTGGTTAGGAAAAGGTCTCTTGGCGTTAGTCCAATAGTCTACGCTGCGACTCTTTTCCCCTTGCCAGTTTCCAAGCAGTACAGGTGTTTTTGCCGCATATTGCCACACAGATCAAAGAAATCTAAGGTAAAAACTAATGGAAATATATGAAAAAAAGCTAAGGGAATATATGAAATTACGTGCTGTTTACAAAGAAATAACATTACTGAATCCAAGTGTCTTTGTTTTGCCACTGCATTTAGCTGTGAAAGATTTTAATGACAATGTCCAACGATTTGATGTAGCTTTGGCATCAGAAAATTTTTGAGCTGACTAGCTTTGTGGTCTGCCTTTTGTGTCATCTGACTTTCTCTGTAAGATCCTAGGAAGTCAGATTGCATACCTGTTTTAATTGGATCTACTGCATTCAGCCAGCATGAATTTAGGTGTCTTCCAAAGGTGCTCTTCCCCTTTGCTGACAGTTTGCAGAGCTTAACCCTGTCTTTTTACACTGTCACATTATTACCCCGCTCCTTTTTTTTTTTTTACAGTTCTTCCTAATTTATTGAACACTCAGCCCTTTGAAAATACTAATTTCCAATAATATTTTGAAATAATTATTTTGGTATTTAAAAAAAACACAAGAAGCACAGTTGATATTGCTTCTGTAATATATAGATACTGTGTGAATATAGTTCAAAATACATTTCTCTGTCTTTCAAGGTGATAAGGATGCGTAGGGAGAGGTATATATTCTTTTTGCTTTCCATAGTAAAAAATTAGTTAAGTAACTGTCTTCTCAAATGTTGTTTCGGGAACCTACAGGTGAACAATGGTGAATCTCTGATGACAGGTATTTGTCTAAATACAATACTTAGAACTAAATGTTTGAAATACATGTCATCTTTTGCTTTCTCTAATGAGTCAAATTTAATACCTTTGACGTCTTTCCTTTCCTTTTCCAGGAACACCAATGTAACCTAACTTTGCATTATCACATAGTCAGAAGAACTTGGCCAGGGATGAGGAAGTAAAGGGTAAGAAGAAACTCACTTTTCCCTTCTTAATTATTGTGAAATACATTCATCTGATTCGTGTCAATATGAAAGCTAGGACAGCATGATAAGATGTGATTTTCTGTCTTGCATACCCTTGTATAACCACAAACTGAAATAACACAGTGCTCTGGTTAATATACATTGTTTTTGTATCTTGCAAAGTTGCCTGACAAACACCTTGGTATCCCAGTTTAAACCAGTTTCATTGTTACATAGTGTTACATAAGAGAAGCCCATAGGGCACATGGGTAAAGCCCAGAACCTTCTACATGAGTATGTATTAGGGACAAGAAGAATCTATGGGAAAGTCCAGAACCTTCTCTATGAATATGTATTAGGAACAAGGAGAATCTATGGAAAAGTCCAGAACCTTCTCTATGAATATCTATCAATAGACCATATATAAACTGGAGACGGGAACAAGACGGTGTGTGTCTTGGTCAAGCAGGGAGTTCCTGCACACCCAGCGCTGTTTGCTTGCCTTTATTCGCCTAATAAATTGTTAACTTTAATTGAAATCCTGTTTGGGACTACCTCATTTATCACATTATGGTACCTTGCAGATAAGTGATCGTATCTATATAACTTATTTTTGTATTTCAATTTAGCCAAGAACTCTTTTACCAGATACTTATTTATGACTTTGCAAACTTTGGAGTCGTAAGGCTGTGTGTAAGTATAATTTTACATTACATTCTACTTCAAAGGATTTTTTTATCATTAGGATTATTTACAGGGAGTCTGTCCTTTGACACAAATGTATAGGTTTACAGTGTGATTTTTGTCAACTACAAGAGTGATTTTTCATTTGCTTTGTAGTAATATAATGCAGAAAACTGTCAGAAATTTTGTAGCTACTGCTGTAAGTTGTGATCCTGCCTGCTAGTTATTAGTATCACTGCTGGTTATTCCCCAAGGTTTGCTGCTGCTCCTTACATGAGGACAAATGATTAATTTTAATGCACAATCTGTCAGAAATACACTGTAGAATGCTAGTGTTTAGCTTGTCAATGTCACAACACTTTGCAGGATTGTGGACTGCAAGGAATCGCATCAGAAAGAAATTCTTTTTTAGACAGGTTACAATAAGCAGGACTGTTTGCTCTGCAGACCACAGACTGTATATTATAATTACATTACATGCAAAGGAAGAAGCTATAGATTTTTAAGGCTGAGAGGAGTGTGTTGATCATTAACAACAGTTTTGCTTCCTCCACTTTCACGAGCCAGCTCCTTTGTATGAGCTTGCAGCAGTTGCTTTAGAGGACCCTGAAAGTTGCTGGAGAGCATAAGGTAGCCTGAAAGAATGCAGACTACATTGCTGTTTTTCTGAAAAATAAATGTTAGAAAGTTATTTCAACCATGGACTAGGCTCAAGGCTTCGTCCTAGGGCTGGGACAAACCCTGGCACCACCACAGGCAGACTCGCAGAAGGGTGTTGCTGTCTGCTAGGCCAGACAGCCACTTGCCAGCCCTCACAGGGTGGGGCAAAAGGTCAGTGGTGGTGGGTTGGAGGACAGTCACGAGCTGCAAACTGCTGTGCTACAATCTTCCATCTCAGACACGCTGGTTGGACCCACACCTGTAGGTCAGGATGGGCGGCCACCAAGTCTCCTTGGAACAACAGAACCAACAAGCTCGGTGAGTTGTGGGAAAGCTGTCCTTTTCACAGGGCATGACATCAGGAAGCCACTCTGATGGTGACCGTAGTGGTGGCCATCGCAGTAGATTTCTGATGTCACAATCTATCTCCCGGCCTTGTGTCCTAGTAACGCCAAGAAGACTTGGAACAAGCAAGATCCAGACAAGCAGAAGCGAGCGGCCTCTGTCCTTTGGGTGGTGTGCCAAAGAGGCCGTTCGCTGAACCATGGACTGAACCATTGGGCTTGGCAGGAAAAGGCAACGGATGAAGAAGAGGGACGTCTGGGACATCATCTTTGGCACGTGAGTCATCACCAGTGCTTGTGTAAATGATGATGGATGGAGCAAAACAGCATATGTACATGTGAGAAACGGATTATAAACGTGCCCAAACATGCTGAAATGTCTGTTAAGTGTAGTGGCAGATTGGTGGTGTGTGCTTCTGGGCCACGTAACAAATGCCGCCCCTGATCACACCTTTCTGCAGGTTCCTGATCCCCCACAGACTAACACTTCAGAAAATCGTAAGTATACTTTAAATTGTTAATTTCTTCCCTTTTGGTATCTAACGGAAAACTGATTACACAGTGCCAAGTTTGTTGCACAAACTGAAAAATACTCCTGTTAAGGCTGAGGCAGCACTTTTCCCCCTACAGTTCAGAGCCTTCAGCAACCTGGCAGAGGTTGGCTGCCTTCCTAGCAGGGAACACTGCAGGCAGTTTTCCTTGGGAGCTGCCATTTTGAAGTTCTGAATGCAGTTAGCCACCCACCAAACCATGCCCACTGCCTTTCAGGGATTACCAGACAGCGGCACCAAGGCACCCGAGAGGCTACCGGGGTTGAGGGAGTTGGGGTGGGTGTGTGTTTCCCTTTTGGCCGCACCACTCGAACCCGCCCGATGAAGCAGGGCTCGCTTCACACCTCATTTTCAAGCTCAGAGGAGAGCAAACGCGGTAGATGGCGGGCAGCAGCCAGCCGCGCTGGCTCTGCCTACGGCGCCTCACCTCTGCCCCGTTTCAAACCCAGAAAGCCTCGGCGGGAGCTTCCTTCTTGCCCGCTCCGTGAGGCCGCCCGGCCCGCCCTGACCCCGCCGCCATTTACCTCAGGCGCTTTCCCGCCGCTCCCGCCCTCGGGGCGCCGCCGGCGCCCAATTTTACCATCTCGCTCCTCGTTAGTATAGTGGTGAGTATCCCCGCCTGTCACGCGGGAGACCGGGGTTCGATTCCCCGACGGGGA
>Ga0065711_1040221_pt1 | contig 17147 bp, 8 predicted proteins | sample Hoacrofraction12_FD_59098 | JGI IMG/M metagenome (GOLD analysis project Ga0065711, IMG submission 59098) | Hoatzin crop microbial communities from Cojedes, Venezuela - Epithelial fraction 12 v2 (version 2) | ecosystem: Host-associated > Birds > Digestive system > Esophagus > Crop | place... | reverse complement strand
AGCACTGGAACAGGCTGCCCAGGGAGGTTGTGGAGTCTCCTTCTCTGGAGATATTCAAGACCCGCCTGGACGTGGTCCTGTGCAGCCTGCTGTAGGTGACCCTGCTTTGGAAGGAGGGTTGGACTAGATGACCCACAGGGGTCCCTTCCAACCCCTACCATTCTGTGATTCTGTGATTCTGTGAGAAGAGTTTGGCCCCATCCTCCTGACACCCACCCTTAATCACTTGGTCCATTATATTTCCCTTAGGTTTCTACAGGTTCTGGGGAGGATGATGAAAAAGAGAAAACTGATAGCACAAGGAAAAATCAATTTTTAGCTTTCACAGGGAAAAATATCCAAGAGTTTGGAGAAAGCTGGGCTAAGTCAGTCTGTCCATTGGCTCTCGCCTATCTGAAAAAAAGAGCTGACAGCTCGCTCGCCAACCTGTACCTAAGAGGGTGGAATTTCACCCCTCACCCGCCATCACCGCTGGAAAATATGAGAGTTCAAATGAAGCTATAATGCTACTATTAACCAATTATGCATACTATAATGTAGAATTATGTGTGCTCCTGGAACCAAGCTGTGATTTTAGGACCTCATGTAGCTGCTCAAGCTTAAAACATAGTTATGTTCTTTTTTTGTGTTGGAGTGCTTTGGGCAGAAGCACAATGGAAAAAGCTGAATGCATGGGCCAAGGACCAGCCCTTTTCTAGGAAAAACATGTCTTCATCTGAAAGTAGCCTTTGAATATAACCTTGTGGGTCCCCTAGTCCTCTCTTGTGCTATGATGGGCAGGTTTGTAGGATCTTTTTCTAGTAACTGTTCTTTAAAAGAGTTTGGGCCTTTTTTGTTCTTTCCTCAAAGAAGGAGTTTTTCCATACTCTCATGCCTCTGGTAATTAGAAATCTTCTACTAACTTTTGCCCTCAATTTATTTATGGGCAATTTGAACTCATTTGTTCTTGTGCCAACCTTGTCCTCTAGCCCTTGACAACGATGCATTTATTCACACTCTGTATGTGTTTATAAACAGAGAGCATATCCTCTTTCAGTCTTTGTTTTCATAGGCTAATCAAGTCAACCTTTTCAGTCTCTTCTCACACAAATCAGCTTTTCTGCGCACCCATTCCATTCTAAATTTAATAGAGTTGGTCATAAATGTGCACATTATTGCAAAAGAAATCCAACCAACCCATTGTACAGTAGAATTAATACTTTCACCTCCTGTATGGTAACTATAGGCAGTGGAAAGTGTTTTGGGCTGTCCTTGAGTAAACAATAGTAACAGAGAACTGGTGGCAGCCTTGGGCATGGTAAGATGACTCTGAATGTTTTAACACAGGAAAATGCTTGAGAGACATGGATTTAAAGTAAAAAAAGACATTTCATTTGAAAAGAGCAAAAGAAAGAAAAGTGATGCAAATCATACAAATGCTCCTTCTTCAGTTCCACTAAATAAAATCTAAGCTTACTGTACACTTGTGATTAAGAGTCATAAAAGAAATACAATTTAACTATCCTGGGCTTTTTGAGGTTATGTTTACTATTATGCAGAGGGAAAGAAGCAAGCAGGAACAGACAGACAGAGGGAGAGAGAGTGTGAGAAATCCATTCTCACATTTTGTTAAGGCATATTTGATCACGACTACATTCAAATCTATGACTCCTGCAAATTTTAAATAAAGAATTGCACCATCTGCTTTAAGGGCCTGAAGGAATAAGAACATTTATTTGGAAAGTATTTCCTCAGCTGACTGCACTGATCAGAAGAGATTTGTATTATTTGCAAAGGATTGATAAGCTGTATTTTGCTTTAACAAATTATGAAGCCTTTCATTCTATGGGAACAACCCCCCTCCTCCCACATATGCATTTCAATTATGCTACACAGTCTTCAAGCAAATTTTCTGTATTACATAAAATAGCAACTAATGGCACAATAAAAAAGAAGGAATTCTTTCCAGGCATTACAGCATTTAAAGTGAGCAATTAAAATAACAGATGTTACCTCACAAAGCCTAAGCATATTCCTGATCATGAAACGGAAGGTGGTATTTCCTTGTGTATTACTATACTCACTAAGTGTGTTGTATCCTCTTGGCACAGTGATGGAAAAGGAAAGACAACTCCAGCTTATTTTGGTACCTCAATGCAAGGAAGTATTTGAATCATACGTGGATTTTGAAAAACAATGCATTTTCACTGTAATGGATCAGCTTATATTTTCAGATTAGGAGGCCAGAGAAGCAGTGTTACAGATGCTTAGTTGACAGTCTGATTTAGCCAGTACAGGCTCACAAACACAAGTCTAAGTTGTCTAAGATGTCACAAAAGATTTATGTAAGCAACAAAACAGGCAGAGCACTTGGATCACTCTAGTCGTATGGAAGTACTGTGGTCATCAACAGCTAATAGACAACCATATCAAATGGACTTGGATGTGAAGATAGACATTTTATATACCACACAGCAAGGGGTCCGTAAATCACTGCATTTCCAAATTTTGCACTGCCAAAGTAGAGGCACTGCAATCTTATTACTGAGCTGGTAAAATGTTGCAATAAGCAAGTAATGTTACGCAACATTCATCATTCAGGAAATATTTACATTTGTATTGTAACTTGACCATAGTGATAAGGAAAAATCATTTAATCTGACAGGAAAAAGAAAACTCATATGCTGTTCTCATGACTGTCTGTAGCTTAAAGTTGGGTTCTCAACCAGTGAGGCCTACCCATTCAGTGCTGGAAAATACACACATTACTGGTCAGGAGCAGCGCAGGGCCCAAAATAATTTCTGCTGAACCTGGATGACTTCACAGCACTTTCTGAGGCATAATTTTCTCCAGGGAAAACTGGCTAAAAATCCACTGGTTTAAACGAGTAGGCCAAAGTACAATCCCACTGCAACAGCGTTATACCTTGCCATAATCTTGAAAAAAAAAAAAAGCTTTGGATTACATTACCTCACTATTAGTACACTGTACTAATGAAAACCTAGTAATTATTGTCAAAACAGAAGTGCACAGTAAATCCAGAGAGTAGACCTGGAATTTACATAAATATCTCCAAGCAATTTTTTATCCTGAGAACATACTGAAGTTGCATGATCTATCTGTTAGGGGAGAGACCTAAATTGCTTTTCATACAAGAAAAATCTGAATTTTATCAAATCTATGAACAATTGCATTGTTCAATGTTTTATATGCAAAGCTACTTCACATATTGACTTATTATATTTTAGCTGACAGGCATTCATGAAAGAACCTATTTCACAGTTTAAAAATAGGATCAGAATTTAACTTTCTTCCTTTTTTCCCTTCATGAACATTCATATATGGCCTGATCCAGAAGTCCACCAAAAAGCTTCCCCACTAACATCAACAGATCTGGATATCAACGATGACTGAATTCTAGGGGAATTCTTAAAGGAAAGTGGGATTTTATTAAGAAAAATCATCAAAATACAAATGAAACTCCAGCACTTCACTGTGAAAGATTATATATGAAAAAAGACTTTAAAATATTCTCTAAAAACAGTCAGCGCCAGTCAAATGTGAAATCTCAAGATACTCATAAAGAAAGGACTTTTTATTTTATATTCCATTTATTCAAGGACTTCTGTTTAAAATAGGCATGAGAAAGAAGCAAGTCCAAGAACTTGTCATTCTAGTTTTATTAAGCAACATCCACTCCCCCAGTGTGCCTGAACTTTGTCGTAGCTACTGCTTCCTGTTGGCAAAGTCAAGACTTGCATGAGTATTGTCAGTAAGCCTGAAATCAGGATTCAAGGTTCACAAGAGTGCTCACTTGACAGTTACCTCATTTATAATGATCCAGTGACAGTCAAAAGCAACCAAATTAGTCTCCACGACCTGAAATAGAGAACAAACCAGCTATCAGTCAGCTTGCTTGTGAAAGACGAAGAAAAAATTAAATGGATGTTCTCTGCAAATGACAAAAACCGAGGCAAATGCTCTTGAAGACCTTTGTTATTCAGCTGAGGATAGAGAACCTTTAGCAAAATTCTGCAGAAGTACTTGTGTTATTGTTTGACTGCTATTTAAACTTGGAAAATACATTTCATTGCCGGCATCACAGAAGAGAATATGTTTCAGTTGACTGAGGAGAAAATGAAATAATTTTTGCCTTAATATTCTGTGTTGAAAAGGCGTAACAGAGAGGAAGGCAGAAAATGAATATCAAGTAACTCTTGTCAGATTTCTGTAGCTCCTGCCTCTAAGGTCTTTCCAGTGTACTCCTACCCTGGAAGCCTGTGAATTAAAAAAACAAACCAAAACCAAAAAAACCCACACCACAATTTCTGGGGTTTATAGAAATGCAAAGAGTGGGGAGGAAAGGGTTCTTTCAAGAAAGAGAGCTGTCATAGGGATGATGAATGATGGCCTGTCCCAGGCTCTATGCACACAGGGCCTCCATCCTCCTCCTCCTCCTCACATCCTCTCCTTTCCTTTGCTGAAAATCATTGCAGGAGTTGCCTCTGTGCTGGACTGAAAATGTACTTCCTAACTCATCTTTTGCTCAGCCTTATTCATTGCCTCCTTGAATCCACTACAGTTTTGTAGTGAGTCATGTCTGGTTCGCCTTTGCAGTGGAAACAGAAGGGAAAAAATACATTTGGTTTGCTTTCATTAGCTAGGAAAGAAATCATTGACAGGAGGGAGGCCAGAAACAAACTATAGAAAAGGCTGGATATGTTTACATTTTTTTCCTAAATGAAATTGAATTAGCATTGACACTGAAATGTTTTTAAAACCAAATTAATCCCCACCATGCTCACCTTGATTCACAACTCAAAACTTGAAATACTTGATATTGCATTGAATCCCAGAAAAAAAACAAAGAAATTGAAACAAGGCTTGGAACTTACAATGTTTTAATGTTCAGACAGATGACTAGTGCTGGGCTGTTATTACTTGGACCATTGCACAGCAGTCATGTTTGGCTTTTCACGACGACCAACACAAATAGCAGTTGCCAAGGATGATTGCAATTTATATTGTGCCATGTTCAAAGGAGAACAATTTAACCGGCCACAAATCTTAAGAGCAGCAAAAGAACCCATACTGATAACCTTCATTATTAATTCAAAGGCCATTAGAATCAGGGTCACTGCTTATTTACTGGAATGATAGGTAAGACTGGAAATTCTGATCGGGAGAGACTGGAAAAAAACCCAAGAACAGCAGTGTACAAACTGACTTCTTATTTGAAACTCTCATAGCACCAATAAGAAATGAGGGGAAATGAAAGCCATAGCTGCTAATATGCTGCTGAAAAATTCCAATACTATTAGCAGTAGGAATCCGGGTCCTCACTTTATGTGGAATTTAGACTCACTACTCTTTCTCTGTGGTGACAAGAAGTATATTTTGTCATGCTGCTTTGACATTTTCTGGCATTCTCAGTAGGCGTCCACATGGCACATACAAAGGAACAGCATAGAAACTGAGTAACTAAGTGACGGGAGGCATCACAACAGGCCCAGCCAGGGTGCTTGAACTGTTGCATGGCTGTTCTAAACAGGTCTCGTATCAAACCAGTTGGAAGATAAACACATCTAGGAACAGAGAAAGGTTAAAAAAGAACAGAAAAGTAACAAAGTTCTCAAGGGTGTATTTGCTCCTTACATGAAGTTCCTGAGCATAGAAAGCTTATGGCATTTACAACATAAGCAATGTCATTTATACTTTCCATAAGACAAAACAAATCAACACCTTACTGAAGCAGAAATAATTCTCCTAGTGCATCTACATACATTTGTACTGAAAGCAAGCAGAATTAAAAAACAAAACAAAACAAAACAAAACTCCAAACAACAAAACCCCAGCACATCTGGCACTTTTTCTGGTGTCTTGTCAGGTTCCTGGCAACCTTGTCCCTCCTAACGTCTGGCTCCAGAATGTCCCGCTGGGAATGTCTGCTCTGCCCTAACTACTGTGCTCAAGATGAGGTCTCCTGAGATTCCTTTGGCTTCGAGGCAGCCTGCCAGAGGGACGCCCTCAGAGCCAAGCCTCCCAGTGGTGTTAGGGGAATGACAATGATAATTATATTCCGCTAAGGGCTCCTAAACTTATTCTGTGTTTCAAAATGGCAGCCAACTAGAACTTCAGAAAGAAGGAATCCACAAAATGAAATGTCACACTTTCTGTTCAGTTTTTAATAGCACAGAAAGGTGGGGTTGATCACTTCTTTGTGCCTGAAGCTTTGGCTGATCAGATTTTAATGCACTTTGTCTTCCATTAAAACTTTGGTTTTAGCTCATTTAGTTTCCTTAGAAATAAATACTTGGCTCTGTGTATCTATTTTGCCTAGGCTCTCAAATTTCAATTAGATAAGGCCTTTTCAACTGAGTATGGTTCTAAGTGTAACTATTTTTATTATTTACAGCTCACAGACCTCTTAAGCCAGACTCTGGAAGAGGTTTACTGGTCTCACAAGTCACTCTTATAATTTCAAACAGCTCAGGCTACCTGTGACAGATTTATTCACAACTTGCAAATAATAAGATGAAATGCATCTGTTTTTTAGTTACAGTTGAAACTCTTCTGCGGAAAGTTCATGTTTTATCCATTAAAGTTTATGCATTCATGTATCTACTTAATATTAAAACCATTTTCAAATAGCTTATGTCAAATCGAGATGAACTTGTAATGTTCTTAGAGACATCCAAACTAATATGTTCTAAGTTTAGATGGGCTACAAATAGCCCCTGATTTAAGAATTCACTTTCTCTTTCAGTCTGTCAGGAGATGCTTTTTGGCATTTTGTTTAGGCCATTCTCCTAAAGCTTCTTCTAGTATTGATAGTGGTTGCTTAAAAAGATGAGTGACGATGCCCTGAGAAAGATGCTATATATTTAAAAAAAAATAAAATTATTTTATTAGGTGAAATACAGATTTACATCTAAACTGGGACTCAGCATTAGATTGGGATGTCAAGGCTATCTTTTCATCCTTGGGCCATTCAGTCCTACCTGATGAAAGGCTAATCCCACTGATACCACTCACAAGAGCTGCCCATTTCAGCAGAATCAGGATGCTGCATCTCAGTCCCTCATCTCTCAACATCTCCCAGTATGGCCAATATTGTCCATTTAATTGACTTTAAAGTTGGGCAGTGCACATTCAGTCTACGTCTGCATGAATTGCAGGGCACTCTACTGTTATCATCATCATAATATCCTTCTGATATGTTCCAGTTATTGTACTTCTTACCTTTTTCAGTGTAGAAGAATGCACAGGCATAGCCACTGTTTTAGAGAAAATAAATACATTACTGTGTAAACCTTCGGTTTTGACGCTTTAAGCAAAGGTTGCTCAACCCAAAAGTTTTCTTCAGACACTAACAGTAATCATACGCGTAATCTGACAGTCAGAAGATTCTCTCGATCAGCAGTTATTAAGCACAAGTTTACAAGTTTGAGATTATGTTAAATCAGTCCCCCCCAAAAAAAAGCCTAAAGCCAGCAGCAACACAACCTAGATCCAATTATCTGTCAGTAAAACAGTCATTATGTGGACACAGCAAGCCTTTACAGTCATGACACAATGTTCCACAATGCCCTTGTCTACCTACTGAGTTTGCTGTTTTGTTTTCTTAAAAAAGCCACTGAATTTTCACTTGGAAGAGATGATAATAAACAAGATTAAAGTAAAAAAAAAAAACCAAACCACTAACATGACTGGTTCTGCTTAAAACTGGTCATAGCCTAAAAGCACATACACCACAGCTTCAACAGAACTATATAAAGCAGTTGTGTAGAAGGTTTCTACAACTAATGTGTTCAGAAAGTTAAAACACGTATTTGTTATCTGAGTGATGACCTTTTTCTAGGTTGAAATTCACATCTGCATGCATATCGAGTGAGCTGGCATGAACTGGTGTTTTGTGCCAGGGAGTAACGAATGTACAAAATAATGCTTGCAAAGGCATAAGGGCAGTAATGAAAAAGAAATCTGATACTTTGTATATTAGAAGCAATAAAATAATTTGATAGGGTTGTGCAGGAGGTAGGGGCTTCAAGACCCCAAGCATTTAAATCCAATGCAAGTTTCAGATTCATGCACCGGTTCTGATGGCTCTGTGGCAGGAAGCAGCGCTGTGCCCTCCTGAAAGGCAAGGGACAGACTGGAAATTTCCATACAAGATAGCAGGCAGGTGAACGTATTGTTTATGCAGCTCACCTCTTAAGCTAAAACAGAAAAACTAGAGTGTGAATTCATAATGAGGGCTGAACACCAAAATCTACACAGATATTAAATGGAAGAGAGCTGACCCTTTCCACAACAAAGAAAACCATGCACTTCTTCGACAAATTCTCTTTTCACACTTTCTCTAGGGGAAATCGTACTAGAATTCAGCTGAGGGTTACTAAACACACAAAGCCATACTCAATGCAGAAAGCTCCCTAAAGCTAAACATCACTGCTGGCTGGGAGAGCATTAGGAGACAGTATCATACTGTTCTCACTGCTCCTGCAGGCATTCGCTTACAGCCACCTTTGCTGATGAGACACTGAAACAGTCTGTGATCTAACCCAAGATGGATGCTTTTGTGCTTTCAAATATATTTTGCTTTGTTAACTGTGATGAACTGTACCGGCGGTAGCTAAAATAAGCAGAAACTTACTAATTCTGTATCAATTGTGCAGTTCAGACCTTTTTTATTTACTGAAAGGGTGAATATTTGAAACAATACTAAAAAAAGCATTTTGTGCTGCTCAGATGGCATTTCTGCTGTGCCACTGAGTATCTCCACTGCGCAGGCACAAACACGACCAGATGAACTCCAGTATGAACTGGGGAGCTGTGTCCTTGCAGTCTAATGCCCACAGCAACTAACACCTTCCTGTCTCGCCCAACTAAACAGGTGTCAGAGAAGAAGAAGAGGACAGGCAATATAGCCACCAACTTCAAAGAACGATTTTTCTGAATTCAGCATTTTTCATCTATAAGCTCTTAGTATTCAGTAATTTTTAATGCCGTATCACATATTTCTCCAGTACCAAGAACCAAAGCAGCAAGTTAGCAGGCCAGTTCTGAAAGAGACTTCATGAAATTGTGGAAAACTGAAAAAGAAATTCACTCTCTACCCACTCATCCACTGCTCAGACTGAGAGTTCACAACAGAGTATTTGAAAATATTGTGTCGTTAGTGGCATAAATCCTGCAGCAAAGGATACAGCCTGTCAAGTAGGCAGTGCCATTCATACACAGTCATAGAAATCCACAGCAATAGATATAAAAGATCATTCTTAACATCTTCGTAACTTTGGAAATGCGTTCATGTCAAACTCCAGCAGTTCTCCTAACACCCTATTAAAATAAATCAAACTTCTGCTTCATGAGGAAGGTGTTCCACTTAGTCAAACACGCATGCTATTGAATCGATGAGCAAGAACACGGATGAAGCAGAAAATAATTTTCTTTTTCTGCACACCAGGGGAGATTTTGCAGAGAGCAGAAGAATGCTGTCAAGAAGACAAGTGATGAGCAAGGACAAACCATCTGTCATTGGCCGTAACTCCAGAACTTCTGAGTCTTTGGAAGAGCCTGACTATTTGTCACTACTATTTCTATTGTTCATGCTCAAACCTTCAAATGGGCTAAATGCAAGACAATCTAAAGCAAATAAAGCAACGGCAGAGCTAGCATGCAGGCTTTTCACATGCGCAATAATAAACAAGAAAGCAAAATAGCTTCCCAACAAAAAGTGCATGTAATTTAGTGGAAAATAATGTAAAAAGTTCTCTATATCTCTGCTTCCTGATAGATATGAGCTCAAAGGTGTGGGCCAAAACTACAAAATACAGATCAGAACCCGTACAAAAGAAACCCAGAAAAACTGTTCTGAACCTTCAAAATTCACCTCCAAACATATGCAACAAGTCAGAGAAATCTTGCAAACATCTAATGAGCAATAGTGTTACGTGTATGGAAAGACAGATACAGCATTTGATCATCTGAAGTTTCTCCTGTTTAAAACATAGGGGACAGCCCTGGGCTCTGGTTTTACCTTGTCTACAGCTGGGATTGCTTGACGACAAGCCACTCAGATGCCAGAACTCATTTCAAAAAATGTCGAAGAGAAGTGTCTCCAACTAGAGCTGGCCTTCCTGTTAATTTTCCACTCCACTAGGAGCTATGGTAGCAACTGCGAATCTCTTTCTGCTGGACCGCCACCCGAGCAAACCACATTTTCCATTTGATTTTTCACAAAAGCCAACAGATGGCATTGCATAATCCCTTACTTTGGAACTGGCTGGTATTGAAATAATTTAGAAAGTGATTTAGAAAGTTAGTTTTCCCAAGAGTTGAGCTGGGACACAAAGTCCCTGCTAACCTCTTCCAAACATCCTCTGTCTACAATATGTCCTGTTTATCTAGTCTTGTAATCTGAACTGCACTCTTCCAGCTGGAAGACTCGTGAGTTGCTTTCAGCCGATACCACTAGATTTGTTGCCCATGTCTTTTCATAGACCAGCCTCTTGGAGACACCACTGCTGTTTTAAAGGTGAATATATGCCTTGACCTAATATCCTCTCCCAGGGACATAGCAATTTGCTGCTCACTAAGGTCTGATAAAAAATGGGCTTTCTGTACACGTGAGACAGGAAGCCACACCTCCCCACTCCACTCCCCCCAAAAAAACCAACCCAACAACAACATCAACCACATAGAAGTCAGAGGCCGTTGCTTAACATTTCCTTTAACTGAAGAGATGTGATTTCACTGCTTTGGGCACTTAGAGCAGTCCTTTGTAGTATAGGTAGTACAGACAGCTCCTCAAGCAGCGGTATGCAAAGCAAAATATTAAAGACCATTAAATATCTAAGGTACAGGTAGTACTAAGAAAGTTAGGTGATAAACTGAAGACTGCCTTAACTGCTATGAAGTTTGGAAAGGTAAATGCATGGGGTTGTACTATTTAGTATGTTGTACTAAGTTAAACACTATAGAAATTTTGCATGGAAATCCTGAGCCTGTTTCCAAGTTCTTTTTTCTTTTCCCACTCCTTTTTTTCCTTCTAGCTGCTAGTTCATTAAACCACCACCATTTTATTGGGCTATCTGTACCATTTCTTCCTGCTGGTGCCACAGCGAGACCATATCTGTGTCTCCTCTCTTAGACTTTGAGCTTATCAGTAGGGAAATTAGTTGCTCATTTATAAAGCTCATACTTGCATACCAGATACTAAAGCTCATAAAAATCCCTCCTCACCGAAAGCAATATTTTTGGAATCTAATTTTAATCTCAACCCACTGCCACTCTTGAGAGGGAAAAAACCACCCATAGAAACTCTTATTTTTATTCTTAAAGAGCATCATCCCTTCCAGGGATCCCTTCCCCTCAGGTTCCTTCTAAGCAAAAAAAGAATACATTGGGTGAAACCCGAAAGAGAAATCCCTAGGCCACTAGTCATCTAGTTACCGGGGATTAAAAAACAAGTTTCTACAGCAGTTTGGGTGGGGGAGAAAGATGTCTTCTAGTCTCATCCTAAGGACAGGTGAGACAGCTGACATGGCTTCATTTGCTTGTCTCATGAGAGTGCATTTCTTGGAAAAAGAAAGAAGTACTTGAACTACTTGATCAGTTTTCCCTTTTTTTTTTTCAGATTTATTTCAAAAGATGATACTTTTAAACTACAAGAATTGGATTATTTCACTTAATAACTAGTTTTATATTGATTTGGCTTGCCGTCCTAATCATATTTGAAACAAGTCAAGCTCTAGGGAAGATTTCATCTCCTTTGCCCTAAGATCATAAGAGATGGGGGCAGTTTAGTAGAGAAGTCAACTCTATGCTAAAGAAAACAAATCAACAGGTAAATGTTCAATAAACATAAATAAATACATCATTAATACTTCAGTGAGTACGACCATAGACTTGTATTGAGAACTCATAATAAAAACACATTGTGTCTGGTAGAAATGACCATTTTAAATTTTTCATTTCCCTCATCATTGAGAAAAGCTAATAATGTTGGGATTTTTTTTAATAGGAATCTAAAACCACTCATCCTACTCTGTGGTCAACCTGCAGAATATAGATGTAAAACCATACTTATAAGTAACTTACGCTTCTTTCTTTTTAAGGATTATTTTACTCTTACAGTAGGCTTTACTATTTCCAAATTTATGTTTTGATTTATATTCCAATCATCCTTGTGAAAAGTAGTTGTAATAACTACTCTGAAAAAAACCCCACCAAAACCAAAACCAACAAAAACACCACAGATCTGTTCTGAAACTACTTGGCTTTAACTCGGAAGCATAAGCACATTATGCTGTCTGCACTGGAAGACGGTTGCTAGAAAGTAGAATAGTATTATCAATGAACAATAATGTACCTCCCACCAAGAAACTGCTTATTTCAAAGTAATAAAGTGATTCAAACCACCATGTAAATTCAGAAATTCAGATTCATTCCTATTATGCAATAGCCTGTACCTTCCTTTCTTGTTAAGAACTTGTAATCTCTTTTATACATAACTAGATTTTCTTCAGAGTGATAGTACTAAACTGATGCTTGACGATCTCTTGTACTTTATTTATTACTACTTTTTTTTTAAAAAACTGAATTTCATTTGCAAGTCTGAAACCCAAGCAGAAAACTTGAGCATTTGCGTAGAACACAGGCTTTGAATCAGAATGGTCGTCATCACCTTTGAAGGTGAAGAATCAAACATAAGAAGCCTAAATATATTTTAAAGTCTCAATATCCCCTCCTCTATGGATTAAAAGCTGGAACCAGAGATTTCTCCCAACTGTGTTTTTTGTTTTAAACACCTCACCATCTCCCACACTCAAACACATTCAGGAGCTACCCTTTGACTGAACTCGCTCTAGATTGAAGGCTATTGACAAATCCTCCAATAGAGGGAAAATAATTACCTTGCTGATTTTGACATCTTTGCAACTGACTTCACCAAGGCCGGAATTTCTCCACAATGGGGAAAGGTGGGGATTAATGACGCTTTTTTATATATTTAAATTCATCCTATGCATATACCTAGGTTATTTTTCTTAGCAGAATGAAAAGCTCAATTCCTACTTTTAACCCTTTGCAGATGCAGCAGGTTTATGCCAAGCCTCCTTGATATGAAGAAACCTTTAAGCCTGTTAACGTGGCAAGACAAGCTCAGACAAACAGCCATTAACTCTAGGCTTTAACTTGCAGAGGCAAAAGGAATGTCAGTTTGACAATGGATCATTCTTAATGTACGCTTCAGGTAATTAGGCTGCTAGTGAAGAGATATTTGGAGGCTGCAGGGAGAAAATACAGATGACAAAATGGTATCTGCATAATTTCAATATATCCTTTTTTGGTAGCTCATATAAAAACATGCACATTTGTATTTACTATCTCTTTAAACCGTTGCAAATATGGAAACATATACATAATATTTTTAACTGAAAATCATGATTAATGAGATAAAGTTAACACTTTAGTGAGGCAGTGAACAGTTAAGACTGAAGGAAAGTACACTTGTAAGTCACAAGACTCCTTCCCAGTGTGCATTAACATGGGTTGACTACACTCAGCAACAGGACATTGATTCAAATAAAACTTGCAAAGGAATCATGTAAGGGTAGTATTTTTAAATAATCTTGCTCTTTTCATCCGTATCTGATTTTATACCCGAGTAATTTTACAGATTGTAGTGCAGTTACTCTTGCTTTACACCAGTTTAAATGAGAAGAACAACAGTTAACTAGGATGGAAACCACTGTCAGGAACAGGGTGAAAAACATGGTGTTTGAGAAAGAACTTCAAGTAAGGAAGTGAAGAACCACAATACAAGAACAAGGTCACTGTTTCAGAAAGCTGTTTGGTAGCGTGAACAAATGGTTTTATACTGCCACTGTTCAAAAGCAAGCAAACAAAAAACCCAAAGACAGAATACCAGTTTTCTCAATAACAGCCAATTTCCATAAAAAACCTCCTGTCCACTCCAGGTATCAGCAAACCAAATTAATAAAAAAAACCCCAAACTGATTAAATTTAAAATAGTCAATTTGGCTGATTTTGATTGATTGTCTTCTGATACTAGGTGTGGGTGGTGTTGTTTTTAAAGGTGTGAAAGAATTTAAGTATGAGACCTGTTAAACATATAGATTGAATTTATACCTTCAAAATGAAATGCAAGGTTTGTTTCAATTGTTTTTTTCTAGAGCATCAAGGGAATATTTTAGGGCCAGACCCTCTGAATTGTTCAGCATCTCTAAGTTAGCCAGATTTTCCTCAAAAGGGGCTGCAGGATGCTGAGTGCTTTTGAAAACTTGCCCATTCCATTCAGGTTCTTAAATGTAAGTTGAGAGCCTTGAAAATCCAGTTCTGATTATGCTGGCAGCATGTTGTGTATTTTATTAGTGATACAGAGATGTGTTTTCAATTCCTTTTGCATCTGTTAGCAATCTCAAGATCTAATCTGACTGTGTAGCATGGAAAATGTTAAACATCATACACTACAGAATATAATGGCACTGCTCTTTTTTTGTCTTTTCTGTCCACCTTAAAAGCGTTTGTTTTCAAGCATCAGATTGACATTACTGAAACAAAAAGTATTTCATTTTCCTGTCACAGGTGTTATTAATGAAGGTCACCATTCAAGTGACAAAATATCACTAAAGCCATCAGCTCTTCTTGCTCTTCAGTTTGATGTTGGTGCCTCTCCTGTCATTTCAGATATCTGTAGAGAACAACTGTGGCAGAGGTTCAACCGAGACAGCCCACATTTCTGACTTGCACATAAACTTAGCATTCAGCTCCTCTCCAAGTATGCAGGCTAAAAGCACTTTTTCTGGTAATAGAAGTTCAAGAATCAAGAGTAGTTTAATAGAGTTCTAACTGGCTGCAGGCTTGAGGCTCCCTGTGAAAATAAATCCTCTCAAAAGCATGCATACCAAAAAAAAATCTATTCTGAACATATTGAAAATATTCTGACCACCTAGTTGCAATATCAAATGCAAAGCCCATCAGCCATTTTAGTTTCTGTGCTTCACAACAGGTCAATAAAATACATCACTCCTTCTAAAGGTCCAGAAGATCTGCACAGAGACTCCCTGTGTCTTAGAGAGGGCATGGATCAAAAACAGCAGTCTTCTTTCACAATGGTCCGAATTTTTCCAAATAAAAGTACCTCTACATTTTGGGAAATTCTGCTACTACCCTACTTTCAGTCTGTCATCTACATGAACCTAAGCCATAATTCAAAGATTTTTAACATTACCATAACATAATTATGACAAGCAATGTCTGCCCTAACATCAACCATGCAACACAGTTCAGATTCAGCTTCTCCCCAGAAACCTGTGCACCAGAAATCTGTTTGCATACCTTAAATCTGAAATCCTTCATATATATCATTAAAAGTTATTAACAAAATGAAGTTCAAGGTGAATACAAAGTACTCTATGTATCACCATGTACCCATAGCTGCTAATGGCTTAGAATTGTTTCTTGAATCTTCTTTGTGGAACAGTTGTCCATTTCTTTTGGCTTGCTGAACAAAGAGGATTAAATTAGATCCTTGCTATCAGCTTTTAAAAATACATTGGAAAGCTTCGATGAAGAAAAGTGAAAAGAGTGGGAGAACTTTAAGAGGATTTGAGCCTTCCAGAAAAGGAAAAAAGAGCATGCAGTTTGTTAAAAATACAATCAGTTCTGCATTTTAAGTTTGTGAAAGTGATGATAGACTTAGCAAAATGAGGTATAAAGAAAAGTGAAGACCTTTTTAACTTCTGCAGAGAGAAGTACTGAAGACCATTCTAGTCTAAGCCAGGATTCTGACTGTATTTTTTCACAGAAAATAAGCTAAAACCATAATTTTTAGTTGCTTTTTTTTTTGAGTTTAGATTGATAAACACCAGTAACTAGACTCGTACTTCTGGCAACAGTACCTCTAAAGTCAGTGTAATTACTCAGTTGATGAAAGTACTCATGTGAGGAAAATAATTCATATGTATAACTGACTACCAGCACAGGTACCTTGATGTAAATTATGAAAGGCATATTACAGAACGTCATAACTTTTCTAGGATCACATTCCTTTTTCCCACAGGTACTGTCAAAATCTTTTTACCTTTAAGCACTGCATTTTCGTAGCGTTCTTTCAATCATCCTTTTTGACTAAGCTGAACCAGAACAGTAATATATCTCTCCTGTTCTGACTATTAATATTACGGGCACATGGTCTTTGCTTTTGGACAGTGATAGAAGCAAAATGACAGACCCAATAGCCAGACAATCCTTGAAGTGATACATGAGCTTTACACAAGAATGATAAACAAGATAGAGCACTATTCTCTCCAGAGTGATGGACAGGAAAAACAAGTTGGCTATAAAGCTGTATTTTCAGCTGGGAGCAAGCACATCACAAGTCCTCTGTGGGCCTCCAAGTTTACAGAGAGCAAAGCTGAGCCAGTTAGAAGAACAGAAATATAGAAAAGGAAGAAGTGCAGAAATAAAGAAAAAATCATAACGATCTAGGAAGGTCATTATTTGGTCTATTATGCAAGAAGTAGGAGAAATACACATCTGTCAGAAAGAAATAAATTACAGTAAAGTCTGCTGTTCACCTAAGCAAAATTCCGAATGTACGAGCATAATTATGGACCATCTCAAGTCCAGTTAAATCCCACCTTAATGAAGGCAGACAGGCTGGCACAGCCCAGTAGAGCTGTGTCAAATGTCAAGTGACTGTCTAAGCCATTTATGGTAAGAGAAGAAGCCCACAGAGAGGATGAATTTCCCTTGGTCGAGGAGGACTGTGTGAGGGATCGCTTAAGTGATCTGGACGCCCACAAATCCATGGGCCCCGATGGAATGCACCCACGAGTGCTGAGAGAGCTGGCGGATGTCATTGCTGAGCCACTCTCAATCATCTTTGAGAGGTTCTGGAGGACAGGAGAGGTGCCTGAGGACTGGAGCAAGGCCAATGTCACTCCAATCTTCAAAAAGGGCAAGAAGGAGGACCCAGGCAACTACAGGCCGGTCAGCCTCACCTCCATCCCAAGAAAGGTGATGGAGCAGCTTATCCTGGAGGTCATCAACAAGCAAGTGGAGGAAAAGAAGGTTATCAGGAGTAGTCAGCATGGATTCACCAAGGGGAAATCATGCCTGACCAATCTGATAGCTT
>Ga0065711_1006738_pt1 | contig 17149 bp, 5 predicted proteins | sample Hoacrofraction12_FD_59098 | JGI IMG/M metagenome (GOLD analysis project Ga0065711, IMG submission 59098) | Hoatzin crop microbial communities from Cojedes, Venezuela - Epithelial fraction 12 v2 (version 2) | ecosystem: Host-associated > Birds > Digestive system > Esophagus > Crop | place... | reverse complement strand
GCAAGCAGTCCTTGTTAGCTACATTTGAGCCACAACAGTCCTTGTTAGCAAGATTACAAAGAACAGAACTAAACTGAATAACAGTGTTTAACTCTAACATAGATGCAAAATTATATAACAAATTAAACTAAAGCTATAGCAAAATCGAACTAATTTTCAATTCCCCACATCAATAGAATGGGCTGTTTGTGGGATTCTGGCAGGGTATAGAGTATCTGGAAGAAGATTTTTTCCTCTGTGGTTCATTACCTGCCATTAGCAGTTTTATTGGAATTTGTGTTGTAGGTGGACACAGTATTTTGGGGAAGTCAAGTGAGGACAGTGGAGAAATCCAGTGTGCTGGTTTTGGAGGGGGAAAAGGCAGTAGACTGTCGTTTAGTTTGTTTAGTGTTGTTTTTTGCATGGTGGAAGTATGTGAAGCCAAGAAATTGGAATAATTTAGCTACTTGAGGTTACAAATAAAATAGACGTTGTGACAGATTGTCTCATGGTTTGTCCAGCACCCAGGAGCAATATGAATGTTCAGTAAGATCTGCAAATCAGAGGGATTATTCTGGCAAAAAATGTCAGAAAGTATGTTTGCCAAGAGTAGATCATTCCTGTTTGTCAATATACAAGGAGAGTGCTGTGCTTAAGGAAACAGTTGCTGCTGTAGCTGTTGTACAGAAGCATGGTAGAATTACTAATTTCCAAAGAACAATATAGATCTTCATTATAACTTTTTTTGGTGGTCACCTCCAGGAAATTCTTAAACGAAATATTGTTCAAAATGCAGCTTAAAGTGAATGATAGTGTCATGTAGGGCCAAGCATGCATCTAGCACATCTCTTACCCTTATTAGAGGTGAAGCACTCCTACTCATACTGCCTTAATCTCTGCCCTGGGAACTTAGATCACTGGACAGGCAAGGTGACTAACTGCTGTGTATTGCCTACTCAGTGAACATCAAGTCCTGGAGTGTCTCTACTCTTCAATCGTAGCAGCATCTACCAAAAAATGGCTTGGTTTCTTAGTGGGATTTTTGGCTGTTAATATACAAACTGTCATTATTGCTGTAATCAGTGTTCTAGATATTTTTTTATATGGATAGAAGCTTATTACGTATGTGATGAACAGAAGCCTGGTGTTAATATGGAAGAAGATAGACTGTGTATTTCAAGGAGTAAACATATCGAAGAACATAGACTGAAATAAGAAACCACCCCTCTTTTAAAATTCTAGTAAGGCATCAAATAGGACTACATTCTGCTGGAAAAACTGGCAGTGTGGGTTTAAGACCATGTCGGCTACCTTGTAAATGTGGTTTCAGTAGCCCTGAGTGTGGGTTCACATGTGCTAATGACTGGTTACAATATTCTTTCCCATTAAGTGTTTTTGGAACTCGTGATGCTTTATGAGCAAAGGTTAACTAGGAGGAAGCTCAGAGCAGGAAAACACAGATGCATTTGTAGCCGTGAAGACCACTGGCGAAGCGCAGGATTGTTACTGCTACATACTGTTTAATGGTAGAATCTGTTAACTCTGCCAGTGTTCTCCAACACATGGTGTTCTGCCCTAACTAATTTCAATGTCCAAAGTCCTTGTGGCTAAATCCCTAATTCCCATGTAACAGGATTTCAGTTCATGTAGTCAGAGAGGTAGCCTGTAGGATATAAGAATGAAAGTTTTGCTTTTGGAGTTATGAATATTGTTATTTTAACTATGTGTTACTCTACACTGGAATTAGAGCTCTGAAAATCTCTATGGTGCTGCCTTTTGAAATTGTACATTTGCATAGAATTTTTTTAGCAGGTAAACATAATCAGCTTGTAAAATAGTGGAATAATCTTTGTGAGTAATGCAGTACCTAGAACCTTGGGAGGGTTGGATAAATGAGGACTCGGCACCCCTGTGAGTTTCAGGGGTCTTGTACACAGTCCAAAAAATTGCTGTGGTAGACTTCATTATTTTAGGTACTTCTGATTCTTGTCAGAATTCATTGCCCCAGGTAAAACATTTATTGACATCACCTGGGAGAAGGCTTTTTGTAGATTTTGTTTTATATCTAAAGTATTAATTTGTTGAAACAGTTTGTTACATTATCTTAAGATTATATAATTTTAACACTGTTTCAGTGAATAATTATCTATTTGGGAGCTCTCCATAGATTGTCATCAGTACTGGAACTTCAGGATTATTAAAATAGTTGTGTGAAGTGATTTGAAACTTAACATTAGGGTCAGGCATCAAGACAGCTCTTCTAAAATAGTCCTTAGATGAACTGTTCAGTCACTGAAACAAGCAGATGTCTTGCATCGCTGTCCCTCTCAAACACACTGCCTGGGATTTTTGTCTCTTGTGTAGCTATGAAAATATAAAGGTGCTAAATTATCAAGTGAACGCATGTAATATTTCAAATCTGCAACTGGTCCGAAATATCGATGCTGATTCTGTACCATGGCTGGTGAAGAAACTGCCTACTGTTGTAGGATGTGTTGGCAAGGGCAAATGTCATTTTAATGTCCTCTTAATGTCATCTTAAGTAGTGTTATAGGACTGTTTTTAGCAAAGACCATTTTCCTATTCCTGTGCAGCTTGGAGGTGCTTGGAATGCTGAAGGCTTTACTATATCTTTTAAAAACAATCTTGTTTAACAAAACTAGGAATGATGTCTAGGGAGCAGTTGAGCGGAGACACTCACTTCCTTTGATCCAGAAGGAGGCCGGTGGCCGAGCGGTCCTTGTTCCTGCTTGTATCCTTCTCCACAGCTACAGGAGGATGTTGCGAGGCCAGCCCAGCCGCAGGCAGTGCCTCTCTGAAGGTGCTGTCAGGATACCTGTGCTTGTTCATCTGCATCACCCTTCCACAAGGATATAGCCTGTGCCAAGTAGGTAATGCTGTTTAAGGGCATCAAGTAACATAAAACAATGTTAGGCTACTGATTGATATTCAGGAAAATCTCGATGCCCTGTATCATCGTTTTTATAAACCCTAAATTTTCTATATTTTTCTAAATCCATCTAGACAAGGCTTCAGGCCCTTTAGAAACCTCCAGCAATGCACTTTTACCATTAAACCTAGTCATTTCTGAGCAGTTATAGCTGTGGTGTAGTAGCATTTTTTTAAAAATAGGCACGAAAATTTATTGAATTTGACTTGGAACTGAAGTAGAAATCAGCATAAACAGTGTTAGTTTTATTGCAACTTCTGGACTAGCTGTGGTGAGCTACTCTCTACAGCCGGGCCCAACTTGTCCTGAGATGGTGAACTTCAGGAACAGAGCAGTGCCTGTGCCGTGCTGCTGGTTCTTCGTGTACCACAGGGTGAAGGCTGGGCTGGGGGAACTGGCTGCCTTATGCCTGGTTTCAAGAGTGGAAGTGGAGGCAGGAGGGGGGATTTGGGTCTGTGCCACATCCTGGTTGCTGTTGCTCGCACATGCGCTGCTAGCTGAAGTAAAACAATCACTCCCAGAAAACTTGCTTGTGGTGGCTTTTTCAGAACTTTCTGTTCTTGTCCCCTTCTTGCTCATTAATCTACTGTACTTCAGTTGCAAGGCAAAAGGTTTACATTTCTTTTGGTACTTTGAAGATAAGCAATAGCTTCAAGTGTGAATTAATCTTAATAGAACTCTATTAGAAAACCCGCTGTTCAGACTTCCTCAGATAAAAGGTGTTAAAGCTGGACAATTTTAAGGTTTTACCATTTACCTGATGTTACTGTTGTGTAGTGCTAATTTTGTAAAAAAAGCCGTGGCAGAAGAGTTGGCATTGTGACCAAACCTTACCTAAGCAAAACCAGTGAGATGATTCAACAGGCTGGCTTGCATAAAGCCAGTTGGATGACTTTGTCATGCTTTTTTCATTTCATGACCTAATGCTTTGCAGATAACTTGGCTATGCGTGTGTAGCTACCTGGATTTGATTTCTGGTATTTGAGTGTTACACTTCAGTCTTTGTGATTTTTTTTACGTGCTCTGCCAGTGTCAGTGTTTTGGATAGCTCTCCTGTCACTTTCCTTAAATTATTGAGTGTTGTTTGATCCTATAGATCTAGCAAGTGTTTGGATAGTAAAGATCTCTGCTAATGTAGCAGGAATGTTTCCTAGCATCTTGCTTGTTTAACTCAGTAGTGTTTCTCTCCTTCCCTAGTGTATGCCTCTACTTTAGTACTGTAATCGATGGGTTTAAAAAACTGTTATCCAAGGTAAACATTTCTAGTCCTGCTACTGTCCTTTCCTTGAATGCTGAGCTCTAGAGCTCTTAGTTTGAGTTTTGGGACTTGAGGGAAAATCCAGTTTCCCACATCTTTTCTGTTCCAGCTTTCCCATCTTCACTTCTTCCTCTGACAGCCTGTGTTTCCCAGGTGCAGGAGTGTCCAGGCTCTTGTCCTTCAGGGGATGCTTAGTGTTTTCTTTGCACAGGCTGTTCTTCAGCCTCTGCTGCCCTAGTGGCAGCTCTTCAACAATTTGGGCACCGTTTTGTCTTAAACACAAGCGTTGTCAGACTTGAGTGCCATCTTTGCAGTTGCATGCTGAAGGGGCTAGCTCCGGCAGGAGAGTGCTGCCTCGCTGTCTGCTTGCTAGGCTCTGTTAGAAGTCCTGGAAGGGCACGGGTGGGACTGGTGCCAGGAACAAAGGGGCCAGGATAGCCTCTTGCACCCTGCCTACTCTTGGGCAGCTGCCGAAGGGCAGGAAGCCTGAACTAATTCTTTAATGAGTCAAAGTGATGTTCTGGGACTGTAAATGAGTTCAGGAGTCCTTACAGCAATCCCAGATGAATGGAAACACTCAACAACTGTGCATGTTTCCCACTTCCAAGAGGCTGTTGGGAAAGATGTAAGGTCATGAGAGTGCAGCTTGTATCAGTGCCTTCTGAAAACACCTTTGTGTGTTGCGTTTTTCTTAGCCATGGGTAGAAGGGAAAAATGCATAGTCCAAGGAGTGTGAGTAACTTCTGATGCTTGTTATGCTTTAAAGGTAGAAGCAAAATCTCAAAGGGTATTTAAAGAACTGTAAGTTCTCTCGTATTTCTGTTCAATGCCTGTATTGTGTCTAAATCAAAACCAGGGCTTTAAGAAAACAACTTTGCTTAAAAGCAGTCTACTTCTTGAAAGCACATTTTATTACAGTGCTTGCCTGTGCTAATCAGCCACTCTGGAACTTTCTCGGCTTCGTGTGGAGAAACAGATTTGATAGTACGCAAGCATTTGAAAGGAAGACTAATATGACAGGTTGGCTTGTTGCATGCTTGGGACTGTCTTGAGTAGCTTTGAGTTTATAGTTTGCTGTTTGGCTTAATGCTCAAAGCAGTTTACTTTTACTTAACTACTAGAATAACTTTGGCTATGAACTCTGACAGCAGTATGGCCTCTGTTACTTACACTAGCAGGGAACTGAGCTATTAACTACACAGATGTTAACAGTGATTTTTTTTTTTTTTTTCCCAAGGGGGATTTTGGAGAGGAAGCAGTGGAAGACTAAAAATAATTGAAGCTCTGGCTTTCCCTAGCCATTTTTAATTTTATTACTCTGTAGAGAGAAAAATTCTGTCCTTCTGACTTTGTTTTGATGTCTTACAGACTGATGTTACCTTATATGAAAAGGTAAAACCAAAACTTTTTCTTTCCAGACTACAGATGTAATATGATTTAAAAATTACTAAATGATTTTTTCATAGGGAACACTTTTTGGAATGTGCTTGTGTGTGTAGTAGCAGGAGACTGCAGCATGAGAAAATCATGTTGAGACAATCCTGTCAAATCAATCCTTGTACAAATCAGTCTACTCAATGCTATCTGTTTCCTGTCTGTCTATAGTATTCTTTCGGAGAAAATACGTGTTTTGTCATCCAGTCTATATTTCACTGTGGCTAGTGTTCAGTCTTTTATATGTTAATAAACATGGTCTCCTTACTTGCTGGCAGTGATATAACTCCTTCATTATAGTCTTGGCTAAATTGTTGTCTGTTTTTTCTGTCTTCCTTTCAGGAATAGTTTTTCTAATCTCATTGAATCAGGATGGTTATATTTTATATAAATCAGTAAGGATATTATATTAATGATAAATATACTTAATACTTTACATTTTTTTATACACACACAAAAAAGGTTAGGCTCTCTAGCCGAGATCTGGGTCTTTAAAGCACCCTATATGCATATACTGAGAAAATATCACTGTGTTTTTCTGGGACTATAATTATAGGCTGACTTGTATGTCCAAAAACCAGTGTCACTTTCTTGGCTGAATTCTCCATAGCAGTTTGTGGGCATCTGAGTGTACTAGCAACTTAAAAAACAGAACTGTGTGGTTAAGATACTGTAACACAGAATCTTGTATCTTCATGATATCAAGCAGAAGGTGTTGGTATCTTCTTAACATGAAGATTTATCCAGTTAGCTGAAAGGTTGTCTCTTATCTTTGGAAAATTACTTAGTAGAAGCATAATTTCCTTGGAGGTCTAAACAAGAGCTTGTTCCTGCTCTGGAAAAGCTGGAGTGTTACATTGGAAAGAGAAAAAGCAACTGGAACTTGTTTGACAAAAGTAGCAGGAAATAAAGCAAAAAGCCTATTCTGTTGAATGAATTTAATAAAGTTAAAATACCAAAATATAAAGACACGGAGGCATTTTAGCTTGTTAGCAAAACTAACAGACTGCTTCCTCTTGGCAGAGTAGAGTTGCTTTTAATAATTACACAGATGTGTTAGTGTCCAGAACAAGCATTTCTTTCTTGCTCTTTCTGTAGCATGAGATATAAACTCTTACATGTACCATGATCTTTTCTGTGGTGAAACATCTCTTAGGTATTGAAAGCAATAGAGAGATTGTCCTATGTAGAGCATTTCTGGAGTAAATGGAAATTGTGTAATAAACATGATCCTGTTCTTAGTGTGAAGAGAACAGGATTTCAGCTATGCTATTTGAAATCCCTAGTCTTCCTAGGGTACACGTGTTTCTGCTAAAGTTAGCGGTATTAAAAAATTATGTCAGACTGAACAAATGTCTTTCATAGAATTTAAGAATGTTTGATGGTGAGTTGTCTATTTGACTGCAGTTATTTCTACAGTTATTTCTTATGCTGCAAACTTTGCTCTCCAGACTCAAAAAAGGGTTGCAAAAGGCTCATGGCTTTCAAGATGATGCCTTTGGCAGTCAGGTTGCACTGGATGACCACTTAAGATGTCAGTTCTTTGGGCTGAGAATGTTGAGACTTTTGTGACTTTTCTTGATATCTAAGAAGGAAATTTAGTGTTTTATTGAGAGTTTACGGTAAAGACTGGCATTTCAAAGATGCCACCCTCATAGTCAGTGTCTCATATGAAGAAAAAGTACTATTGCAGGAAATTGGAAGTTTTATTTCAAAAGGCTAAAATGCTAGGACCGCCACTTCTGGCAGCACATGCTGCCGTGATACTTAATCTGCAAGATGGGAGTTGACTGGTTAGTGAAATCTTGAACAGATGTGTTTTATCTCTTAATTTGGAAGAAGCCTCTCTTCCCTCCTACTTCTACTCTTTCTCCCCCCTAAGTCCCCCCAGCTCATGGGTTGCAGGGAGACTGTGTGCATATTCCTTAATAAAGACACCACTTTTCTTCACAGAGAACATTGTTTAGCATGCAGCCATCTGGCATTCTGCAGTAAGTTTGACTTGAACACTCAACCATGTACTTCTCAAATTGTCAGTTGATCGATGCTGTTCTTTACTGTGATCTTGAGGTACCTGCAACACTTTATACAGGGTACCTATTTGAGATGGTATATCTGACATATTTGAAGATGATTTTTGTGTGATCAAGCAAAGCTTGTAAAAGATTTTTTAATTTTTCGTTTTGAATTATGTGGAACATGCTTGGAGATAAATGTGCTGCTGATAGGACAGATTCCTTCAGGGTATATTTTCTTCCCTATTTAACAAGTTCCCGGACTCCTGCTTAATCAGTTTGTTACAGAACTGAAAACACCCTTGGATGATTATCTACAGCTCTTGTTATAGCTTTTGATGGTCCAATTCATCTGGACTTTCAGGTGACACTGGAGACACAAAAGTACTGATATGATCTGTTTAACTTATGAAAGCAAGATTTGGTCTGTATGTGATAACCTGAGATTTGCTGTGCAGATTAAGGACTCTTTGTATATAGACATAGTTTTAGATTACTTGGCTTATTGTGAAGGAATTTCAGGTTGAAGTCAGATTCAAAGCTACGAAAATGATCTGTGTGAGGCCATCTGTTATCTCTGGATCCTCCATATAATGTTTTTCTTGGCTTGGTGGGAGATCATATTCATCAAGAAGAATCACGGTGTTATTGAATAAGCAAGGACTGCTGTGTAGAAGCAGTGACAGTCATTTGATTGATGTGCTTTAGGAATGTATTCTTGTTGTCTTGGCATACGTTTTTAGTGATATTTGTACTTGCTGTATAACGATATTTGCCTAATACTTTATCTGTTATGGTTCTTTAAATGTCATGGTGAGTTTACTCTCGTGAATAGGTTTGGATGAACAGATGAGATAGTTGGGGTTGTTTGTGTGTAGTTGTGGTATTTAAGCTTATTAAACAGTTTCATAAGAGAAATGCAGATGTTACTTGATCAGCTTCTACAGACTCTTGTTGGAAGGCAGATAATGACCCTAAAAACGCCTTTTGGAAAAATTATTCACTCATACCACTCCGAGTTAACTTAAAGCTTCCAGGCTTTGTGAGGAATCTTCTTGGAAACAACTTAGAAACTGCAGGTTTTCTATATGGTACCTGCAGAAGTGGTTTAGAGTAGACTATTTCCCAGCTATGGTACATACAAGCTCCTGTTCTCACCGAGCTCTGAGAATACGAAACTATTTTGGTACTCCTGTCAGAAATCTGGGATTGAATGTCTTATAACTAGTTCAAGCTAGTTTTAAACAATCATGCTTGTTTTATAGTAGAGAGGGAATACGGGACACTTTGTTATACCTTTCAGTCTTTCTTCAGAGGATTTCTTCAAAGGGATGAAGTAATTGTTTGGGACTTACAAGATTAAGTTAGTATTTATCAGTGTGGAGTGTCATTTGAGTGTTCATAGAGTGTGTGTTCTTAAGTATCTCTTCAAATCAGCATGTGATACAAGCCAAGCACTGTGGTAATACTGAGCAACCCCTATTGATGACCATGATTTTTTTTTTTTGAAAACTTGATGAGAAGAGTAAATTGAAAAGAGAGTAAATTGAAAGTAGTCAGCTGGGATCTGATCTTCTCTCATGATCTGTTTGCTGAGTGGTTTTGTATCTATGTGTATGTTGAATTTGTTTTTTAAAGTATTTGAGGTTTCCTAAATGGGGAGATGCTGGTAGTATTTCCTTTGAAGTGTGAAGTAGTGAAGTATTCACAGTTGGAGTCTTCAGCTTTCAAAGATTCTCGTGGCTTTGAAAGTAGAGACTGTCCTTATATTCTGTACTTGCTGTAAAGCTAAGGAATGGACAGACTTTTAAAAATGGATTTTAGAAATGTATAATTTTCAGAGGCATCTCTAGCACTGTGTTCAGTGAGCTAACAAGCAAAACCTCATCACTAATATTTCTGCTTTTGGCTTTACAAGAACCTCACAGATGATGGGTTTTCATATGGAGCTGCATAGTTTGTCTGTTTGCTTATTACTGAGATATTTTGGTAGACAAGTTTCTTTTCCAGGAGTCACCTTAGTCTAATTTCTTCTCTTGGTTCTTGTGCCTTAATCCCCATAGTTCATAGGTTCCAATATTACTGCTGTTCCTTCAGATACATTCGTCTTGTGAGACACTCCCAAGTCCCTCATGATTCTCCAAGCTTGTATGAGCACCTGATCGCATGTTCCTGCTTTTCTAGTAATTTGTCCTGGACTCTTCTAGAAGAAGCTATAGAAAAATGGTTGTTCTCATTTCAGAGAACCTTTGTCATTCACATGCAAATAGGGGGCTGGTCCTGTACTACTTGATATAGACATGCAGCAGCCTCAGCTCATCTAATGCTATACACACTTGGCAGTCTTTCTACAGCAAAGCTGATCTAAGCAGCATTTGCCCCACCTGATTTACCCTGCTGTTATGCGGGACGGTCTGATAATAAACATGGCCTGAAAGGTCTGGAGGCAAGAAGTCCTTACAGCTCTATAGCTTCAGCAGAAGGAGCAAAAAATATGTATGGCCAAATGCATAATTTCAGTGGCAGAACAACTTGGAAAAAAATCACCGTGTGTAATCTCCTAGGTACCCTTCTCACACTGCTACACTCAGAGTTGAATCCTCTGAATGTGAACAAGAGTGGGAACATGTGAATGAAACTATAGGTTAACTGTTGTATGTTCTTATATATCCTGATCTGAATGCTGCTGTAGTAATTTAAAGTGAAATTCTAGGTAACTTTCTTGCTCTTTGTATTGTCGCTTCTTCTGAAAACACCCCAGAAACCTAGAGAAGGATTAGCAGTAAATCTTAATCTGACATACAACAGAAATAGCAAATTCCTTTGATTAACTTTTCATTCATCAAGAGATAATGGAGAAGATCTAGGGCTGCATATCATCAACTGTCTGTTTAAAAAAATAAAACTTGCAACAGGATTGTGTTAAAGGTTTCGGTGCTGAGCAAGCTTAAGGTTCTTCGGAAATGTGTATTGGTGTTACAGAATCAATGCATTGTATTTTAGAGGTAACTTCACTGTATTTCACCATTAGTAATGAAGTAGTTCTTACATAAAGCATGACTTCAGGTTTCTGCATGAAGAACGTTAATATACATATACACTTTGTGTTTAATTCTTATATTACTGTGATTGTTGGTAATCTGTTGGTTACTATGTGCAGGATGCTTCAGAGTGGAGGATGTTCAAAAACTGTTTTGGAAGTTGACTTTAAATGGTAAAGTCTTTAGTTGAGGAGGACGATGCTTGGCTGAATATTGCTTAGCAGCCAAGTCAGTTTGCAGATGCTACCAAGCTGTGAGGCTCTTTGTGCCTGTTGGGATTTTGGATTAGGTTTTCAAGTGATTTCTTCAGAGAATGGCCTGAAAGAAATCAGGCGCAGTTGAAAAGGAAATATGCAAGACTGGGTCATTGCACAGGAGTGCTAAACCCTGTGAACACAAGATGGGGAACAGAAAAGGAGTAGGTGGGTCCCAAGCTGAATGCGAGTTGAGTGCTACACTGTGGTGAAAAAGGCAAAAGGCAGGGAAGTATGGCACAGGAACATAGCCACCTGCATTCAACATGCACTGCCTCATCTGTTGCACTCTGTAGCCAGGTGGTCAGACTAATGTACACACCACTGTCAAATATAATTTTTTTTTTTGCGTTGTGACGCAGCTTGAAGGGTAGAAGAAAGCCAGGGTAGTTTTGTGGATGCTCTTAAGAACATCCTTATAGTTGAGAAAGCATGCAAATACTTGTCTGAAAACTTTTGAGTAGAACATGGAGGTCCATGTTATTGTAGAGTTGATTGTATTAGGCTGTGCATATCCTCATATTAACAGCTAAAGATTTCCAATTCTACTGATGCTTTGTGCTTCCATTTAATTGGCCATAAACCATGGCTTTGGGGTCAGTTTTATGTAAGCAGGTGACACAGTGCACCTAGCAAACAGTACTGTTTGAATTTGTATTTGTGTCCACGCTGTAACTCTAAAAGTATACAGAAGCAGCTAAAGAGTCAGTTGTTTAAAGACAGATCAGTCATAGGGAGTCATAAGAGGGGGAGCAGAGGAACCTGGCCAACAAATCCTGCAGCTGGCTGCTTGCTGTGTGTGAGAAGTTGTCTTTACTAGGCTTTCTGGCAATGTACTTTGCACCCTTGCTTATAACTAGGTCTTTGGAAGTTGCCTGTCTGCTTTCAGAAATCAAAGTTGTTTACTGTCCTAATCGAGCTTCATGCAAAACTTGGAAGACTGGCAAAAATGAGTGTCTGTTCTGGAGACAGAAGTGGTATTTCTTCCTTGGTGTCAAGAGGTTTCAGGGTTAGCACTCACACGTGTGTGATTTATTGTGGAAAGTGCTTCCAGTGACTCTTCTGCCCAACAGGTGTTGCTCTAAGTACTTGTATCGTGTTTCACCAGCTTTGGTTTGAACATTAGTGTGTCTCGCCTTTATGTTCATTATCCCTATTCTCCTGTAAATTTGCTTCTGCCAGATGTTCTTATAGATCCCTCAGGTACAGCAACGAGACAGTTTGACTTGAAAGACTTCACCAAACATATGGTGAAGCTTCTAAGTTACAATTAAGATACAGTGGAATATTTCCCATGAAGTTGGGCTGGCGAGTGTTATCTTGAATGGGGTTATGCAGTGAAGTCCTTGCTTTGCTTAAGTCCTCCTTGGAAGATTTTTCATTTAACACTGGGGGGGCAGGGTATTTTGGCTTGAAACTTCTTTTTTCAGCAAGGTGAAAGAATTGTTACATGTGATTATTCACACTATCCACATGTAGGAAGGAAACAGCAGAAGTGATAAAAAGTGAAGTATTGGATGGGTAAAATGGGTTGGGCTGGCCCTGCAGTGTACTCCAGAACAATGAGTTAGCAGGCTGTGTAATTTGTCATCTCACAGGCCTGCTTTAGGTGACCCTGCTTTGGCAGGGGGGCTGGACTAGAGGATCCACAGAGGTCCCTTCCAACCCCTACCATGCTGTGGTTCACTGACTTACTGGTTTAGCAATGAATTATAGGATGATGGAAGAAGTTAACTTGGAAAAATCTTTAAACTGCTGTAGCTGGCAGGACTTTCTAGTTTTATAATAAATATAGCAGTAAGTAGTATGTGCAGTTGACCTAGCTTACAGTTACAGTAATGTAAGTGTTAGTTTAACATCTCTTACAGCAGGAGCTTGTTCTATGAGGATCACTTGGGCTCTTCTGAGATGGAGGAAAGGCCATGCGAAAAGGGTGCATGAAATGTGGATGCCTGAGAAGGCCAGAATGTAAGGCTTATTTAGGCTTAGTCAGTGTGTGTCTCGGAGGTCACAGATCCAGGGATGAGTACTTCAGCTGAAGATGCCTTCTTGTCTGTGTGATGCTGCTTGCTGTTTAGTTTTCTTCCCAAGACCTTTTGCCTTGGGGCCCATGTATCACTCTATACTTAGAGTGAAATGTGACCGTAGTAGCTGCAGAAATGAGGCTTCATTTCTTTCTCCTGCTGTCATCTCGGTGACCTCGTGAGGGGAGGAAGAGGAAGAAGAGATTTGGGGCTGATGGGCTTACAGCAATTGTCCAGGTCTTCTCTGGGTATCAGCTTCTCTATAAGTTTAGGGAATGGCTGTTATCTTGGTAAAGTCTTTTGCACCCAAAGTTTTTCTAGCTCCTACTGACCTGTTTTCTTAGCAAGTATCTGATACTGCCATGCTGTGTTGGATACTAAATTGTCCCGCATACTGACATTTCTTGCTGTAGCGTGCAAACTTCAAGTTCTTGTGGGAGGGAATGGGCTGTATGGGGTGCTGCTGTTTTAAAAAAGAAAAAGTAAAAAGAAAGAATGAAAAAAAAACCACAATAAACAAAACACAACCCAAATAAACAAAAAACCCCAAACAAAAGCACCACACCCGAAGGCACACACAACCCCCACCCCCCTCCAGTGTGTTATATAGCCTATGTAATAATGTTTCTGATGTTTTTGGTATAGTATGAGGATTCAATTCTTGTTCTCAGTGAAGTCAGCAGAGCTCTGTTTAACTTAACACTGTTAACATTGAATTCCAATTTCACTGTAGGCATCATGTGAAAATTACTAGTATTTGCTCTGTTAAAATACAAAATAATAGCTTGGGAATTCCCAGAATTTGTTTGTCAGTTTTGTTATTTAAATAGAAAGCTGAGCACAGCAGTGTTTTTCTGAGGCTTTAGAAAGTGAGGATATATAAACATGCTATTAAAAGGTTTGTTAAAGATCCTGAGTGTGCAGTCCAGAGAAAAGACCACACAAACTCCAAACTCTGCTTCAGGGTGTTTTCATTTTCTGCCTGTCAACAAATAATAATCTGCTATGGCAATTTATAATAGTGTACTAATAATGTTACTCCATGTTCTGGATGGAAACTATGCACACACAGAAAAATAAAATCTGAATGTTTGTTTTAAGACAATAATGTAAGTGCGTGCCCTGCTCAAGGTTTGTATTTGTGGTTGTGACTTGTTAAAATGTAAAAACCAAACAGGAGAAGCAGGTGGGATAGACTTGTTATGGAATAAACCACCATGTCTTGAATTTAATACAAGCACAGAGACCATAACAACATTAACCTTTAAATGTGCTTGTGTGAGTCAGAACTGTTGGTATTTCTAGAATCAACTCCTCCAACTATGTCAAATGTGCAAAAGTAGAATAAAAAAAAGAAAACCTAGTTTCCTTAGCTTCCTTAGTTTGAGTTCTGTGGTGGACTTTTTGCTATTCAACTGATACTTTTTTAATGTTTGTGCTCTGAAGCCTTGATTCACTTGGTGGTGTTGTATGAATGGATTCTTAAGCCCTTGTGAAACTCTAATGAAACTGATAATGTTGCTCTGATTCAACAGGCAGCTTAAGCATGTGCACATCCTCTACTGGCTAATGAAGTGTCTGTCTTTGTTCGAATAGCCCACAGAATCAGGGCTGCTAAACCAATGGACTTTTCAGTTGATGCACCTTCTGACCTTTAAATTAAACTGTGTCTGTATTTTTGGTATTTGGTGGAAATTTATCTCATGTGTCAGGTCTGATTGGCAGGCACCTCTCCAGGTTTCCCCAGGACTGCTGGATGCTGTGTGTGTCTCAAGGAAATATTGAAGGAGGAAAAACCAAGTTCAATATGGAGAAGTGAAGTGCTTGTACCATTCTTCTCTGTAATATTCTATTTTTGTCAGGACTCCTGACAAATTTTCCATTTACTCTTGATGGGTACTCAGGAAAAATGGCAAGGATATTTCACAGGTCTGAGTTTATCCAGATACTTTCTTACGACTATCATTGATTTCTGCTCCATCATGCTTGTTCTAGTAAAGGATTGATTTATTCTTGCTTGATGTGACTCAAAGAAGAAACTTATTCCTTGATGTCAAACACAGAGTAAAAGTTAGGTATCAAAGTAGAGATCTCTACTTATCAGTAATGAGTTGCCCACGGAAGGATATAGTTCCCCATGGTTTCCAAATGCTTGTTTATCTGCTTACTTAGGAAGTCTTTGTTATATACTTGGAGAGATACAGGCTAGTTTCTTTTGCTTAATTGCACTGGCCTACAGGAACAGTAGTTAGTTTGTTTTTTTTTTAAACATAGCATTTTAAGAAGCTGGAAGAAACAAATAATAATTGGTGCTTTTTTACTGTATAAGCTATTGGGTTATAAGTTAGCCACGTATATGGAAGAGTATATTGAGAGCTTTACAAAATGCTGTTTAAATAAGGTGCCTGACTTGTAATCCTTGATTTATAGTTTTTTGAGGTATTATTAACCCTGTTATTAATTCTGTGACGTCTTGTATGTAAGAGGAGTAAGTTCAGTGACCAGGGCATGAATTGGATGAGGCTTGTGTATAGTCATGATAGTAAGCTGTAGAGAGACTAGTAGTCTCATCTGATGAGAAACATCACCTTTTGTAAGTCTTCCTGTTGACATGTGACTACTTCTTTTGGGCAACAGATGATGGACATTGAATAACCCTCCTGCACTTATCCTCAGGTTCTCCTCTGCGGAGGGAGGTGATTGGACCCTGGCCCTTCACCTTTCTTTAAGTTGAATGAAGAAGAGGTGTTTCCTCTGAAGGGCCAGAAAGGCTGGGCAGGGAATAATTGTAGAATAATTATTTATAACAGGACCCAAACTGTATCCCTTACACAATCCTTGGGATTTCTATGAATGTTGTCATTACGTAGTAATGTTGAATTAGATAAAGCTTTCTTCCATCAAGACGTACTCTTGTGTTCTTTGCACCAGTATGTAATGGTTTAAGCACAGTCATCTACTTTGTGTGAAGTTTTGAGGTAAAGTATAAATAAAGCATGCCATGAAGTCATAAATCGAATCCCTCACAGCTTAACAGGGAAGCAGGGAATGATGCAGTCATTCCTGTTATGAAGGTGGTGCAACATGTAATCTGTGCCTGAAATGGCGGAATTGCGTGCTCTGTCTACTCATTAACTTAATCTGTAAATTTGCCTTCAGTTTGGAGCTACTTTCTTAGTGAGTTACTGAGCTTGCTTTGACTACCATACCTATGAGTGGGGTGAGAGAAAATAAATTGCTAAGCAACTTCTCCTCCTCTCTGTGTGAAAGTGGCCTGATTCTCCTCCCACCTATTTGGCCCAGGAAAGCTCAGTCATTTGGTCTACCTGATCATCTTCCTCTGCTCAGTAATGCTGTCTTGAGTGCTGTCATGTCCTCAGCTTCTTCACCACCCAAAATTAATTTCATCTCCAGTGTTTTTTGTGGTTTCCTCCTTGCCTGCATGCTGCTCTGCATCCTACTTTAGAGGAGAGGTGACCTCTTTCCCTTGGCTAACTTTTTGATCTACTTCCCACAGTTCTTGATGGTAACTGGGGATCAAGGGCTCTCCCATAACAGAGCCTGCACCTGGCTCAGGAGGTCTGCTGAGCTGCCAGCTGTGGGGGCCTGGAGGCTCTCCTGGGAGCGCTGGTACATGCTTCCTGCGGTCTTCCACTTGTTCCCGGCTGGTTGCTTTTGCCCACGGACATAGTCTGGTTTGATTGTGTGGCTATTTTTGTGTTTTATTTTACTGGCTTTATTTGTGTACAACTGATCTAGGCAAACTTCAGAACTTTACGCAGCAGATGGCTGGAAGCGCTGCCATGTTTAGCAGTTTTGTGATACGTTTCAGACTTCAACATACTGATCGAGTTTTGTATGAGAAACAGGATTCAAGGCAAGCAAAAATCTCTAACCACCACAGTACAATCTTGCTGCTCAGTGTACTGTGGTGGCTGGCTGTCTTCACAGACGTTAGATCAAGTTCACTCAGCATCATGCATGGAAAACGTTTTAAAAATTGAATAATTTTTAAATTTGGGATGCTAGTGTATTTTTTCTGAAAGTGTGATTTTTATTTGAGCTGGAAATAGAGATAAAGGAAAAAATCCTTTACCATGACCTTGGACCAAGGTCATGAACATGGACTTTTAAAGATCATTGATGTAACCCTGTACTAGAAGTCTTTGTAAAAAAAAAAAAAAAAAAAAAAAA
>Ga0065711_1040219_pt1 | contig 17150 bp, 9 predicted proteins | sample Hoacrofraction12_FD_59098 | JGI IMG/M metagenome (GOLD analysis project Ga0065711, IMG submission 59098) | Hoatzin crop microbial communities from Cojedes, Venezuela - Epithelial fraction 12 v2 (version 2) | ecosystem: Host-associated > Birds > Digestive system > Esophagus > Crop | place... | reverse complement strand
GAGGAGAGGAGAGGAGAGGAGAGGAGAGGAGGAGTATTATATGAGCACCAGTAGTTAAACGAAGATGTGGACCAAAGGGCATCAGGTTCCAACAGGCAATACCTAAACTCTCTCTGTGCTTCAAATAAGACACACATACACACAGAAGTCAAATCATCAGAAAGACGAGATGAGGAATAATGACTCTTGACAGAAACAAGAACCAACATATCACATGCCCCTCTTTGAATACCCCACTTAGAATTTAGGTACTGTCAACTAGGAGTTGTAAATTCTGGTGACAAAGCAATTTTGCTGATTCTTTTCAAGCCCCATAAAACCACATTGCCAGTGCTCCCAAAGGAGCAAAACATCCATTTCTCGAAACGCTCATGCACAGACTCAGGAGAACACTTCTCTCACACCCAAACCTGGCTCAACAGTCTCTGTTGTGGGATCTCCTTTTATGGTGAACTCATACACACCATTAACACAGAGCGGACAAGATGACCCTTGTTAAGAAAGGCTATGCTGTCATCAGCCACAGGGCAGATGAGAGCTGTAGGCAAACGAAGTTCAGAGACCTTTCAGGCTGTCAACATGGGCGATATGGACACTGGGTACCCATGCTGAGATAGCTAGTAAGATTAATAATGATCTTTTCATTATTGTGTTGGGATTAAAATTATTCTTTCATTTTTCTTAATTAATGTTTGGGTTCCACATGTGGAAAACTCTGTAAAAAGAAGCTGTCCATTGTAAAAAGAAGCTGTCCATTATTATTTATTTCAGCCTGGATTTGTTACAATGCATGCAGTATCTGTTCAGAGATGCTACACAGTGATACTGGTACATTATCCACAGACCCTTATATTGTTGTATTTTACAACCTGAAATTGCATAGAATCACTTATTGCCAAGTGGTCATTTTCTCACATTTATTATGACAACAGGATAAATGCCAGCGTTTGTCAACATCTTGTAAATGATGAGTCTTAATGAGGCAATCTAGTGTTTCACCCCTCTGAGGAATCTCATAATAGGATGAGCAAAATATCAGGTTAAAGGAAGTGGGAGGTAATCCCAGGGGACAAACCTTTTCTTGTACAATATATTCCTCAAGGTTTTGCTTGGAGTGGGTTCTAGGATGCAGGCCAATTTGGCATACCCCCTGTACAACATTTTAATTGTATTTTTATCAAATCCAGCAGAAATGCAGTCTGCATGTTGAATCTGTCAGTAAGTAGTGCCCTGTGAGAAAATAACAGTCTGAGCATTGGGAACTCTCACCTGATATGTGAACTTAAAGTTATTCTTCCTAAACTGAAAAATATACCTATTGTGCCTGCTCTTGATCTGTCCTGTTTTTTTTTACTTTGATTTTGTGAAATATATTACAACCTTTTGTGTCGCTAATCTATTTCAGGAGGTTTCTCTGAAAAAATGCAAAGCACATTTCAGAGCAGCATTTCTGGACTGAGCTCTGTTTCCGGATCATTTTAATGACAAGCCAAAGGAGAAGAGAATTCTTGCATTGCCTCTGAGCATTTTAATGTGTTGCTTGCTTTTAGTATATATATATACCATCCTGCATGTCAGAAAGCTAAGCCTTAAAAACTCAAGTAAATAAAGTGTGTGAGAGAGCCCTACAAATGTAATAATTAATTAGAACTAGACAGTTTTTCTAGAACAAGTACTATCACTTCATCAGTCTATGAATGATACTATAGATAATCAAGAGATATTGTGTTTTGATAACAAGAAACATATATGATTTAGGATCCAGCCAATTGTCTAGGAGGATTACAGTTCATTAGAAATTTGTCTCTGTGTCTTGCAGCTTTTTTGTTTATTTGGGTCAAACTGAAAACCCAATGAATGTCACAAACTTTATGAATTTGGGCAATCAAAAAACCAGCAAGCATTATGTTACAGCAATGTTTTTGTTTTTTCAAAAAAAAAATATCCACTGAATAATGATGATTCAATCAAGTCAACATGTTCTGGTAGAATGGATTGATTTCATTGAAATCTTTCATGCAAAGTTATGGGAAAATTTAATTTCATTAAGATCATGTAACTTCATTTCAACACTTGACCCACTATGTAGCAAAACACTAAGGCTAATAATGCAGTGCTCCTGTAAACTTATTTTCATATTGTTTGGAACAGAAATGTGTAGGGAGGTGTTGAAAAATTAATTTCTTGAAAAACTCATAAATTTAAAATCTTTTTTCTTATTCTGGCTGAAGAGTAATTTTTAAATTTCCAAATTTCTTCTGGGACAGACATTTCAGGTGTTACTACATAAATGATGTGAGCGCCATGTTAATTGCCCAAGATATCTTAGCTTCACAGCACCCCTCTCACTCTGTGTTCTTTTTTCCCAGCACGTCTCCTTTCTTCCTCACAGTGCCTTCTGCATCTCTCAGGATCAGGCTCTCAGTGTCTTGGGGAAGGCAATGCAGCGATATGTTCTGATTTGCACTTTTACTTGTCATCTGCATACTGGAGACATGGTTTAATTGGATTGGATTGGCCATGGCTGTGCCTTCTCCTGCCAAGAGAACTGATGCTGTAGTCTTTTCCTACTAATTGTTTGTATAACAACTGTAAAACATAATGTTAATCAGAACAACTGCAACTGGCTCTGGTTTGTATCTGTTTTGTTTTAATTGTCATTTAAGTGTTAACTTACAGACCGAGAGAGGCAAGGAGACCTGTATTACACTTGTGTATTGCTAACATGCACCTAGAGCAGCATACTCTTTTGAACCTTATTAACCACTGAATTTTAAGCAGACTAAATTATCAGCATTTATATTTGTAGGATACTTCACTGAGATTGTTTATGTAAATATAAGTGAGAGGGAAAGACAGAGAATGCATTGTGCAAGGACAGCGAAGGACAGGGAGAGGTCAATCCAACCATGAACCTAAGGGGCATAGAGTTTTCTAATTTAAACAAATCTTGTGAGGAGACCCAGATTCTGGAACTCTCCTTGTCACAGAGCAGATTTCTTGACCTGCAAAAAATTATCCACTGAAATTACACTAAGAAAGGGCAGATAAGCCTGGTATGTGGGGCTTTTGCAGAGGAATGGTGAGGAGTGGAAACAGTGCTACCGCTGACGCTACAGAAAGCATTCGTGAAGTCATCAAGGACCTAAAGTGGCCTTCATAGGAAATAAAAAAAAACACTGGTTCCTTCCTTAACTCTGTGGGGTTCAGTGGTGATTACATACGAAGAGGTGGGTTTCTTGAGACACAAGTCTAAATTTCAGATGACAGTAGAGTTGTGATGTGGGTGAAAACATGACACTGCAGGATGTACTACCTCAAGGCAGGCCACAGCCTTTGTTCCTGCTGTAGCTCTTTCTCTTCCTAAAAAGAAGTGGCAAGAATTCAGGAGTAGTTCAGAAAGGAAGATGTAGAAGGATTTGGTCTTCCGGCTGTCCTCCTCAATCTCTTCATAAGCAAAAAAAGACAAAATACTTTTGGAAGAGGACTGGTATTAACTACCAGTAAGGGGCCACCCAGACTTCTTAGCACCCACATTTGCTCTTGCTTAGATATCCCTAAACTTTCTTTAACTCCATAATTGCAATGTATATTCACCCATAAAATAAGCATTTATTGTAACAAAGATTTGGGGCAAGGGAATAATAGCAGTTGAGATTACAGCTGATCCTGTCATAACGATTACTTCCACTTTAGTAAAACAAAACAAAAAATATTCAGTCATTCTTACATGATAGCATATGATATTCGCTTTATTTAACCTAAGGCAGGATGGAGAATGAAAAGACAATCTCCAGATTACAGCAGACTAAAACCACTTCTCTTTATTCCTGTATAAACTATTTATTTCTTAATATTCCTGAGACCTTCTTTCTCCCTTCCCCATCCCCCCCCCCATTTTATTTCTTCTGTTGCATTAGTATGGGTTGCAAATGAAACAATTCTTAAACATAGTTTTAAGGAAACACTTCACTTTATATAATGAGCATTCTCCTGAACTGCCAATATGTAAATTATCGACTGACTAGGGAGCAATTACTTGCAAATAATACTGCATTGTGCTGAATTCCAGTTAGCTGTACACCCACAGAATAGCTACATGTCTGACCAATGCATGGCATTTTGAATGTCCCTATCCAGAGGCAGAATGTTTAGAGAGAGGATGAACATGAAGAATCACCTGCCACACACACCTTTCAGGTGAGGACACTCCGCCTCTCCAAACAGAGCTTCATCATCTTGCAGTAGTCGAGGCTTGCTCACAGGTTTCCTGCCTGAACCTTCATCAGAACACCTGGACATTTCTGAAGAAAGGCAATCTTATTTTAAAGGCATAAGTAATAAATGATAAATACATAAACACATAAGAAGCTCTGTAAATACATTCTCGTCACTGTATAACGGTCATCAAGTTTTTAGCATGTGTTGAAATAGTTGAACAAATGATAGTGCTAAACATTTCTCTCCTTTAGAAGTGATTGTATATACACTTACTACATAACAATACAGCTGTATGTGAGTGAAAGGTTTCTTGCTGAATGACTGTGTTTGCAGATCTGAACATAAACCAACACCAGTAAAACTCTACTATAGCAACCTAACAACCTTCTTCACAGTTCCTGCCCCATGTCCATGTTTCTGTTTCTCACCTCTAACCAGCATTAGCTCCAAGACAGCCCACAAGCAACCTCTCAGTGTAGCAGCATCCTTAAATCAAGAGCCCTTACATATAACACATCCATCAATCCTTAAAGCATATGGCCTCCAATGGCCTCCTCTTCTCAATGGTGAGTGCACTCAGGTTCTCCATGTGAGATAGTGTTCATTTCTTCACTTCTTCATTGCAAGATTGGTCTCTCCAAGTGACAGAAACAGGCATGTCCAAGCTGCAAGGGAACACTGTTGACCATATTAGCTAGAGAAGTTCTGTCTTTGCATTTTTACAGCTTCGGAAAGAAAGACAGAGAGGGACTTCAGCCCAGACCCTCATAGATCTGCTTTCCACCGAGGCCACATCAGTTGGCATGATTCACTCCTAATAAATAATTTTATCACCCTCTGTCACCTCCTATAGAGTCTCAAGTGACAACAAAAGGTGACAGTGTTGAATGACTCTACTTTCATCTATTCCACTCGATTAAGGGTTTTAGTCTAATAAATTAAACTATATAAAAATAGGGATAAATGATGACAGGAGAGATGCAGCTCAGTCACTGCATAAAGAGATTTATTTGGGGTTTTTCCCCTTTTGCATAAATAGAGGTCTTTGGAGAAAGGTGAGTTTGTATATACTTATCTTCAATTAAGCTCATGAAGCTTGCAGGGAGTCTGTAAAGCTCTGTAAGCTCACTGAGCTCTTAAGACTGGACGGCACTACCCCATGAGCACAGTGTTGAAAATCAGCAGAGACAGAGAAGCCCCAAACATAACTCCTTTAAAATAGTCAGATCTTGTTAATCCGAGCTTAGTTTAACCGAATGCCTGAGTATCTGAAATACTTAAGTGGCAACCTGTCTCCAAGTCTGAATGCACCTTTGATTTGTTAATCTGATTGTAAGGATGGGGGTATCCTGTATGAAATGAAGTTTGCAAACAGCTTGGGATTAATCAGCCTTACGTATTATAAAACAAAGTAGATTTCTGCCACTGTATTTATCATCAGGAAGGGCTGGCACCCTCTCTCCCTGGCTGATTTATAGAATTGCACATTTGGCATAGCAGTGTAATATTCAGATGGCAGAGTTTTCTAATAAGGATGTGCAATGAATGGAAATAAACTGAATGTACCTGAAATGATGCACCTAACTTTGGAGTACATTACATCCTGGTAGCTTAAAAAAATAAATAAATCATTATTAGAATACATTAACTTTCTGGACAAGCATTAACAAATATGATTCATACACAGCATATCCGTCACCTCTAAAAGACTCATTTGTACTTACCGAGCCTCCTTGCCATGTGTTTATTCTGTTCCAGTTTCAAGGAAAAGTTACCCATTAAAACTAGTAGATTCTGATATGAGGCTGCCTGTCATTTTGGTTCTATTCAGAGGATTTCTTATGTTTGGTATCTCCATGCCATTAATGCTGGGGCATCTGTCCATTTCCAAAAATGAGCTATCACACATCTGGCTGCTGGTAATAATTGCTTTATCAATGGCTCCTTCTCTGAGTCAATAACCTCATTTGGACTGTAGCAGGATAGGTTTGGTGTGCAGCCTAACTTATCTAATTCTGTAGCTTTGTGTTCCTGTTGTACACATGAGACTGTCAGACAGCCCCAGTGCTACGTCTTTTGAGTTCTTACCAGAATAAAATATCTTTCTGAAGATGCATTCTCACATTCCTTATCCAGAACAGGAAAATAATTTTTCTGTATGTTTAATATTTTAACAAAACTCAACGACTGGAATTAACAATGGAAGCTTTTTTGTTTTTTTTTCTTGCCTTGAATACACTCTACATGTATATTTGAATACATATACAAATATTGTGCCTCCTTTTGGTGATACAGTTAGCTGTCGTCTGGTTTAAATGCAGTAATATTGAAAAAATGCCTTGTCACATTGTCAGAGTAGTAACTAAACAGATAAGCTATTCATCAAAGATTATGTATCCCCAAAACACAGTATTTTTCATGTATTTTTCCCCTACCACATTTCTAAGGTTCAAATATTTCTCATTATGGAAAGTTATTGCATTGGATCCAACATCTTGTCTACTACGGAGTCATTTGCTTTAGTTAAATGACACTACATAATATAGACAGATGAAGGACTAGCCAGAAGGTTTATCAGACAAATGGTATCAGGGTAGCCTGAAGAACATTTCTGGGTTTTCACAAGAGTATCAATAATATAGGGTTTCGTACCTACCATCACTACTGCCAAATCCAGCACAACCATCTACCAAACTGCTTACACTGAAGCAAACGCGTCCATACAACCATGCGAAATCAAGACTCATCTGAGCGAAAATTAGGGCTTCCTGCTCCACTTTACCACCTGGAAATAAAATATAAGGATTTCAGCTGGAATTGCAGCACTGTTTCTTCCAGGTCAAATCTAATATACTACTGCTTTATTTTTTGGTCAATATTTCCTAGCTCAAAATACCAACATTATTTCGCTTGGAAGCCTGAGGGTATTTATACGCTAGGAAAAGTAGCATGGTGCAAAGATTCTCCGAGCATCACTGACACAGCCTGTTAAATTCAACCACTGTAGAATATCACACTGTGGGTCAAACTCAGAAGTCACACTCCAGCTCAACTCTGCCTACACTAAAAATTCTGATTGTCTTTTTTGGGTTGGGCATGTCACATACAAACACAGACATATGGTTCTGGATTGAGCTGACTCAGATGGCATCAGATTTAGTGTTTAATGGTTGGTGTATTTAAGGCCAGCGGTGGTATCTGAGAATCATTGTGAACCAGCATTTATCTACTCCTTCCTGCTCTGGTCGCTGGCATTCAGGAAATTACTTTAACTTATTTAAGCCTTTGTCCCTCATTATGTTCATTTTTGAGTCTGAGAAAGAATATTAGGGAAATTAACATTTGTCTGTTCTGATAGTATTGCTGCGACAAAAGCAGTAAAGATGTGAAACGAATGGCTATTGAGATAAGACTGATCTTGTCTTCTTTGAAAACTTAATTCGCTCTCATCCATTTTATTCTTCTTCTTTCTATGATCCACGCTCGCCATCATTCGAGCCTCTGAGAGCCACATGGTGAGGCAGACACCTCAGGTAGAAGGTAGCCCCCAGGTTAGATGTTTACTCAGGCTGTTTTCTTCAAGGCAGTGACAGTGAAAACATGCATTTGTGGCAAATTAAGGCAATGGAGACTAACTGGTCCTCTGCTCCTCCCTGTATGTCATTTGCATAAGTATCCAGTCTCTTCAGAGAGTTTCTCCCTCTGCTTTGCCTGGAAGTTAGCTGTTGGTACAATTCTGCTCACTCCCCTGCTTGCTATGCTGTGCATCACATTGTGCCTGCCATTTCTCTGACATTGCCCATCTGTGGTATCTGTGCATGGGAACAAATTCCATTAGCAAGCTTACAGACTGATGAAACTCTTACGCTGCAAATACTCAGCTCTGTATCTCCGCTTCCTCTTTCTCCATTGCTTAAAACTCAGGAAACTGATCTTCAGGGCCTACCCTGCAACTTCATTGATGTTAGCAGCTTGATATCACATCCTACGTATCTGTTAGTACTATTCTGTATCAATGTCAAGCAAAACAGACAACTGATTGTATCTGCCACAACTAGGCAGGAATTCACAGCATCACAAAAGACAGCATGTGGCTTTATCATCCAACTGGAAGAGTGGTTTGGGACAACTTGTCCGTTCACTCTTGGGACATGAAAGGAAATATGCTTGAATCATGGAATTCTTTGCCTGGTATTTACCATGCACAGCAATGGTGAGCAACTATTTGCCTAAGATACCAAGCTACTGTGGCTATTGCTGAAGCATAGAAATACAGCTGTTTTTAAGAACATGGTTGTTTCGCTGTTATGCTTCTTTACAGCTGCCTCAGATACCAGTGGGAAAATCGGAAACAGTTCTGAGGTCACAGAAGACAAAAAACCAACATCTTTCCAGCAGTATCAGCACTACTACATGAGCTGCCAGACATGAACAAAGGACCTGTAGACTGAGTATAAACTGAGAAGCGATCTCATTGCATATTACCTTCTTGAGCCAAGAAAGCAAGTTCACTTTAGCAGGAGTCAATTGCGCTGGAAATTTAGCAGTAAGTACAGAAACAAAAGCACATCCATTAAGACATTAGAGGACTCTGTCCCAGCCATGGAGCTGCAACTCATCCATCTGAGAAACTCCATGTGCTGTTTGTTGCTATCTATTATCCAAAAGGGTGTTACTATCCAGGCAGCTAGAAGTCAGTTACCTATCAAATACAGGTGGGAAAATCTACTATTGATGAAGTGGTCATTGAGATTTGTGAGGAAAATAATTCTTTGATATGCCTCAGGGCTGTCAAAATGGAAAGTACTCCTGAAATAACAATGAGGTTTGAATAAATGGGTTTCCTCAACTATGCAAGTCCAACTGATCAGACACATAGCCTCATCCTGTGCCTGTGAATGTATCACCAGGATAGGACACTATTCTACCATCATTTATTGTGCTGTCAAGGTAGAATACACAAGGACACATATATTGGATGCATAGCGTGTAATGACAAGATATTTTTAAAATGTGCTCTTGTCAAACCAAATAACCAAATCATTAGACTACAGCATCCACACCACCATACAACTAAAGTTATTCTGGATTTTTCTGTTTGGTACACAGAGCTTTGAATTGGACTGATTCCCTTTAGTGGTGTTCAGCGTGGTTTAAAAAGAAAGCAGGCCCATGAGATGCAACAATGCCACTTAATGTCATGCAAGCACTACTTGGAAAACATTTTCTCCCATCCAGCTTATAAAATTGTTAATTAATTTCTCATCTGTCCACCACTGCAGATCAGGTGACTGCTGATAATCTGGGATCCTTCAGTATCTCCCAAAGGAATGGGACAGTATATTGTACAGCTCAGAGTAACAAAGAACAAATTCTTGGCAGCTACAACATCACCTTTCTGGTCTAGAACAGTCTCTAAAAGGTCCACCACATCCTGCTTGCTCCCCTCTCAATGCTATGAAATTCACCTGAAAGTAACTCAGTCATCTTTCTTTGATCCTCTTCAGTCTCTTTTTTTTCTCCGATAACTTTACTTCAACCACTCTGTTCTCCTGCTTCCGTTTCTGCTAATTCTTGCGTCCTCTCCTTGCTTCCTTCTCCTCAAGTTCCCGCTCTTCTAATCATTATCAAAGTACCCTATCAAATTCAGAAGTCTGTTATTGTGTTGGACGGTCTTCTATACAACAGATTTCTCTTTAATTTGTCAAACACAGATGTAGTTGTTCCCGAAGAAGAGAAGAAAACAAGAAATCATAGAGCACTTGCCTTCTATTTATTCCTCACATATGGTGCTGTACATGCAGAAGTAAGTTTTTGTCTCTGAAGACTATTCTTTCTGGGGATTTTCCATTTTTACCAGCAGATCTGTACCATGTGGGACTTTCATCAAGAAATTATTCCAAGAAAAGAAGCAATGAGACAGTTTTACCTTTCAGATTTGTAGAAAAACTGTGCTGTGCAGAAAAGAAGAGGATAAAGAATGAAAAGGAACAACCAAGCCAACATATAGGAGCAGTAGTGGATATCTTGAAAATCTTCCAGGCCACTACTACCTTGGAAGATTTCCACAGTTTCAGATGTCAAGATAGAAAGGAAAGCAAGTAAGCAAGCCTGCTATCATTCCAGCTATACAATCTATGGTGAGAAAAACTTGTGTATGATAGATCAGCTGGTAGATGGACAAGTTAAAAATACTAGCAAACTAAAATTCTCAGAATTTGCCCTGAATTTTTTGGACTAAAAAATACCCTTCATTAGGAACAGGCAAAAATTGCATTATTTCTACATTGTGAATCAACATCAGCAAATCCTAACAGTCAGGACGTTTGGGGAGGTAGTAAATTCCTACATAAAGAACTCATGACACCTACTATTTTGACTTTTACATTTACAACCCTCTTACAGTCCTTCCTTTTATTTTTTTAAATATCATATTGAAGGGCTAGAAAGCCTTTCTTGAAGTTGCAGCTTTGCTTATTTGTTTGTTTGTTTGTTTAAATCCCTCCACTTGGCCATAGTTTTGAAGTAACTGCTACCAACCATGAGAAAAGAAAGGGAATGTTGTCTTTGAGGATAACAGCGCCACATGCAACTGCAGCTAAATCAAGTACAGAAAGCAGATATTTAGGAACCCAGTTCAATATTTTGCAATAGCCATTGTAATAAGATCAAAGACGACAGAACTCCATCTTCTCATCCTACGCACCTGTCTCTTTCATACAGGAAACCTCTTCTGCACTCTCCAAGTGTGTGAATAGCTCCTAAGAGCTGTAGGTAAATGTCTCTCTGGAGCATCATCATATTTCTGGAGAGATTGTCTTATATTCATAGGCGCTGCCTTTTACTCACATTACAGACCCATACCCTCAGTTCTTCCTGATACGTTTTAGGTAGAGCTTCATAAAAAAAATGACATTCTTTCTTGCCCTTTTAAGGCCATATATCAGATGTTGATCCAAAGCAGCACCTGCTTTGTAACCCACAAACACATACATCATGCCTTCATTTTAACCCAGAGAATTCTTCATTTGGAATAAGTCTGCCAGTCATGTAAGACACCACACTGCTTCCACTTTGTATTGGGTTTACATGGCAAGGTTTCGGTAGTGGGGGTTCTGCAGGGGTGGTCTCTGTAAGAAAAGACCAGGGGCTGCCCCCATGTCAGACACAACTGCTTCCAGACAGCTCCAAAATTAATACCTCGCTGGCCAAGGCTGAGCTCATCAGTGATGCTGGTCAGTCCTCTGTGATAACATATTTAAGAAAGGGTAAAAAATGCTGCACAGCAGCTGTGAGGGAGAAGAGTGAGAAACAATGTGAGAGAAACAGCTCTTCAGACACCAAGGTTACCAAAAAAGCAGAGGGAGGAGGTGCTCCCGGTGCTGGAGCAAAGATTCCCTTGCAGCCCGTGGAGAAGACCATGCTCCCCCTACAGAGCATGAAGGACCACATCGGAGCAGATATCCAACCTGCAGCCCATGGAACGCCCCACACCAGAGCAGGAGTAGCTATCTTTATGTCATGCAAGCATCTAAGCTAGGTAAAGATCCAAGCATCAATCTTAGCACATTTTCCCAGTCAGTGGAATGGCTACACCCAGATACATGGCATAGCTGTAAGGATGAATTGCATTTTTCACAGCTATGGGGAAAAATGACAAGGAATCTGAGAAAACAACTTCTAGAACCAGTAAACAACAATGGCAGAGGAATGTGACTCATGACTGAGATAAAAACAGTAAGATCTCTGAATGAAATGTTAACATTTTAGAAGAGGTGAGATTTAAAACATAAATTAGACATCTAAATTGAAGTACTTATTATTTTAAGTAGTCATCCTGATGGGAATAACGAGGAATGTGATCTCTCTTAGGTAGGGATTGGGCAGAAGGAACCATATTAAAGAAACACAAGCAATTACAAACAGACATTAGTTGTGATCTCCCCCATTCAGATAGCCTTATATGCCATTCATAAGTAGACTGAGTTGAAAAACAGTACCTTGCATGAATCCATTTCCTTTACAGCAAAGGAGTCCTAATTTCTCTGCTTCTTCAGAAGCTGCAACTAAAACAATTCTTCTCTCCAGTACCTGACCAGTATTCTCTGGTTTCCACAAATACTATCCATCCTGAAGACCTGAGAGTGCTGTAATCTCTCCTCCTATACTGTAAGAGTCTCCACTTCTGTGTGGCTTTGTGTGTGCTTTTTTCTAGCTGTATAAGGCTTTTGTTATTGTTTTTTGATTTATTATAGGGCTTTTATTTTTTTAATTCTACTATTCCCATACTCGAACATAATTTATTGCTTTCCACGGTTTATTCAAGATCTTTCTTCTATGATCAAATTAAAAACTCTGCAGTCTGCCGACAGATAGAAAATTACAGAGAAGGTAAGTCAATTCAGACTGTGTACATTCCCAGGTTTATGTTGGAAGTCAGCATTCATCTTCAGATCAAACAAAACATACAAGCTATTTCCTAAAGACACTTCTCTTGCGGTGGCATGTATTTTCAAATTAGTCCTTTGAATGTGGCAGAGGTTTGGATGGGGAACACCACTTTTGCCCCGTTCCTACACCACATTAAGAGTGATTGCAAACAGCTATTATGTCACAAGAAAAATAGATTAACAAATTAATTTATTTCCCCTCTCCCCAAATGCCACTTTTCAACTCAAAGGAGAAATAGGAATTTGGAAGCAGAGAAGCAGGAAAAGAAGGATCAGATACTTCTCAGCAAATTTGCCACTTGAATTTTCCACGTTGCACCCACTTCACAGCCATCCTTTGAAAACATTCACGTTGATTTGTGGGGCTGTGAAAGGCTCAAAATCAAACGAAACCAAATGCTTTAGTATGAAACAGGAGCAGGCCATTTCCTGCTATTTCTGGTCCATCCGCCTGCACATGGAGCATGAGCGAGTGAGGGAAGGGGGAAGGAGCGTCGCGATGGAAGTGCCAGGCTGCTGAAGTTCAGAATAAATCTGTCTCCTGGCAACTCTGCACATTTGCTTTCCTTTCCCTCTACCAAGTGTTGTGGTACAGCAGAATACAAAGTCAGCAACAACTTTATGTCCTCCTGCTGAAAAAAATTTAACTGAATGCAAGGCAAAGTAAACACACATGTGAATCAGAAAATGGAGTCTCTCCTACCCAAAGGTGTCTCATCCTTCCACGTAAAAAGATGCTGAAAATACTACTCCTGCACAATCATCGGGGTTTTAAAACTAGAGACTCAAGGAAACGGAGCATCACCAGCACTGATGCTTGCATGACATTACTGCTGGATCGCCTGGTAACGATACTAACTGCTGAGTGCTGACACTCTGCATACATCCTGCTCTCTCTGTCTCTTCCAAATTCTTTATTTTGCACTGGGCACTTCTAAATTTAAGTCAGACATCTTAAACTACAACAGAAAAGCTTTAGGATTAACATTCAAAACTTAATTTCGTATCTGTCTCCTTTCTCCGAGCCAGTCCTGTTCTGGCCACAGATAGAGTATGTCTCCCTTTATCATCTCTTTACTTCTTTCATCTCAGAAAGAAGCGAAGCAACCAGGAAGGTGGTTTTAACTAGCCCATGATTATTACCATAGCTCTGATTAAGGAGGTAGTACCTAGCTCAGTGGTGGCAGCCGCTGAAGATGAACCTACTCCCTCTCTGGCAATTGTGGTATTGGACAGGCAAACTCTGCTTTTCATAGGCACCAGCCTCATCTTACAGACGGACAAGGCCGCAAATGACCTAAAACAGCTCCCTACCACACTCCGTTTGTCTAAGCAACTTTCTGTCCCTGACAATAAAAAAAGAAGATCCATTTTAAGAATGAACCTGCTCATAATATTCACAATTTCCCAGCAAGGATTTTTCAGACAGGAAGTAGTCCAAAGCAGCATATTTAAAATAGTCTTAAATTTCTTTTATGAGCCATTCTATCACCTTCTAATTTCATGGACCTTTTGACACAAGCAAAGACAGCTTTCCCTTTTGTCTTACAGGTACTCTGTTCCAAGCTGAAGCTAGAAATAAGCCTGTAATGTGACTCAGGTGACTGATCACACTAGAAAGAGCAAAAACCAGTGACAGAAAATTCACAAAGAAACAGTGGCCTGCTATGTTTTGCATGATACACTGCTGACCAGTGAATAAATTTATAAAATGACAGCTTAGAGACAGGGGAAAACAGAGTAAGTGGCAAAGAATACAATACATTTCTATCACATCTCCCCATCTCTATTAACAGAACAGCAAGACAGGGGGTACCTGCTGCTCTAAAAATTAAGACAAATGCAGGATTTCCTTTGCTAAAAGGTTTCCTCAGTAACTTGGCAGTGTGCACTTTTTATTCCCCAAACTTTCTTTCTGCTCTGAAATCCTGTGCTACCCTCCTGTGACATTTTCTTGCATGCGCTCCACTGAAGTTTGGGTCTATTGTTTCACAACAAGGGAGCCGATCCTTCAGCAGTTACTTATTTATTGAGGTCACTTGAGGTCAGTGATGTGGGTTTTATGGGGTACTTTTTTTTCAGAATATGGTCTATCTGGTCTGTTGGAATTCCTTTAATTTTGCAAAGCGGGATGTAGATGGTGGAGGTGTTTCATTTAGAAATCGCATACATATCAAACACACGGGTCTATACCTGCACTGTATATATAACTGGCTATTTTCAATGCATGTCACCCTCCTGTCACTATTTTGGTTTGATATTAATGGACTTCTATGGTTTTTCATGAGCAAGATCTTAGTTCTTTATTTTTCACTGAAGATTTTTTTGTGTTATGCAGCAAGGAAGGGCTACTCTGCCTTACCTCTCACATTTCGTTCTTGCCTGGGTGACAGGGGATTTGTTGACATTTGCTGCATGCCCTGTTGCTATTATAAATCGGAAGCTACATTTCAAGCTTCAGCACACTCAGAGTTAAGCTGCACTGGAAAGAGGACAATGGTAAATATAAATGGAAGAAATTTGAAGATGTGAAAAGGGAGTTATTTGGAGGAGATTTTTCTTTTATTTTAAAGCATTTAAGAACAGAGTGAGAAAAAATCCTTAGAAAGTGAGGGATTTTTTGCTTTATTTTCAAACCTGGATGCCGAAAGTTAAGGTCCTAATTCTGTGTTACGCCATCAGAGCTTGCCTCCACTAAAGGCACTCTTAAATCTTCCCTTGCAACAATCCTTAGAACAAAAAGTATAGATATTGTGATGTCAAACATTTTCCAGAACTTTGGAAGTATCTTTCTAAACAGTGCTTAATGTCAGTATTTTAATGAATTAAGAAATTTGCTAAAAAAAACACTACACGAAAAGTTTCAGTTTTCATCTAAAAAACTTTTCACTTGTTTGTGTAATACAAAATAAATGAATACCAACTACCGAAAAAAACAAAGAAAAGTCAGAGAAAACTATATTTTACAAATCAGACCAAATCAAGCATTTCAGCTGACCAGAAATCAAACCATATTTCTTTTTACATTTCACTTTACATGAAATTTCTAGAAAAAGTTTGTTTTCCTGTGTTCTGTTCCAAAATGCAAGGGGTGTTGGTGTTTCACATCAGAAAATTTGCCTGAAATGAAACATTGGGTTCTTCTGCAACTCCAATGGCCAGATTTTCTAGTCACTTTGGAGCTGCAAATGACTTTAAAAGGAGTGTGAGTGCAAATCAGTTTATTCATCTGGACTACTTATAATGATGTCCGTCTCATGAAAAGAAGTGTAATGTGGGGAGTCAATTTTATAAATGTGGCCACAAACCTTTAAAAAACAGAACAAATAGAAAGCATAAAATAATAGAGAGGAAGCATATAATTTGAAAATATTTCTCATGACCTATTTTAACTTGTTTCACAATGTTTCTTCTTTTTCTCCGGGATAATTTACCGCATAATTCAAACCTGCAGATAATTTTGACCTCTTTATTATCAGCTATTAAATTTTATTTAAGCCTGATCACTTTTAAAGGGATGGGTGAGATAAAGCGAAGCTTCTAATTCTGCATCCCGCTCTAATCTCTGCTTTGAGAGCGCTACAGGCTGGGGTTTTACATCGTAATACACGGGCAGCAGATAGATGTGATACCCACCCACACTACTCCTGCGACCCTCGGGAGCGGCCTGCGTGCTTTGCTGGGGGAGCCGGCGGTCGTGGTCACTTTCGGACTTCAAATCGGCGAATCTCCCTGTGAGGGAACCTGCTGTGTTTTGTAGTTGGGTTGGGGTGGTGGGGGGAGTTGGGGGGTGGGTGTCTTCTCTAATAGCCGTGCCCCTGTCCTTAAGGCTGTTTCCGGACTTGGCCAAACGTTTGATTTTTGTAATTATCGTTAGGATTCTCACACACACACACACACACACACACACCCCCAGCCTAGCTGTACACGGGAACTAAAATTGCGATTTAGATATTCGGTCCCAGCGGCCCCGGCCGCGCTCAGCAAACGGTTCCATGTCACTCGCTGCATCACAATATCGGCGCGGCGGCGCTCGGTGGCAGCTAATCCTCTGAGCCCGTTAATAAGCTTAGGAGCACGTTCATTGAAGACTGACGCGTTAGTCACAAACAGGGAGAAAATATCTACTGGGGGAAGCTGAATTGGTTTTAATCATCTGCTAATCACCAGTAATGAGACCTACTCTGGGGAAGAAAAGAAAAACAGATAGTCAGAGGGAGGTTTTGTTCTTCACAGCGGAGTAACAGGGAATGAGAGGGCAGCTGTTATTAGGAGAGAAAAGATGGAAAGAAAGGAGGGATTTGGCCAGACCAGATGAAACTTCTTCTGTGGCGCACTGTTTTGTTAGCTGAGTGTTTCTTTCATTCAGCCTCCGAAACTTCAGATCTGTCAGCCCCTCTGAAAGCCCCGGCCCACCTCCCCAAGCCGCCGGGCAGAAAAGGCGCCGACGCCCCCCACCCCCCCAGACCCCGGGCCGGC
>Ga0065711_1040218_pt1 | contig 17150 bp, 8 predicted proteins | sample Hoacrofraction12_FD_59098 | JGI IMG/M metagenome (GOLD analysis project Ga0065711, IMG submission 59098) | Hoatzin crop microbial communities from Cojedes, Venezuela - Epithelial fraction 12 v2 (version 2) | ecosystem: Host-associated > Birds > Digestive system > Esophagus > Crop | place... | reverse complement strand
AGAACTGGACAGAGTACTCCAGATGAGGCCTCACTAGGGCAGTGTAGAGGGGAAGGAGAACCTCCCTCGACCTGCTGGCCACACTCCTCCTAATGCACCCCAGAATGCCATTGGCCTTCTTGGCAGCCAGTGCACACCGCTGGCTCATGGTTAACCTGTCGTCCACCAGGACGCCCAGGTCCCTCTCCGCAGAGCTGCTCTCCAGCAGGTCCACCCCAAGCCTGTACTGATGTATCTCAATTCTTTGCTAGGCTGAGCTTGAGTAGCAAGGACCTCATACCGACATACGCACAATTTCTATCTCATCACAAAACCAGATCCAAGCTGGCTTCCTTGACACATTTGCTAACTGAAAATAGAAATATCCAAACCCAGGTTTATTTTCTTACTGTAGGATACCGAATGCATGGGGATTTTACTCAGATACGTCTTCTTATAGAGAAGAAGCAAACATGTCACATCTGTGTGATATGCAAAACAACTCGATGAAGTAGAAATACTGATCTATGTGGATTCCCTACTGTTCATTTGTTGGTCTAAACATATTCACATTCTTGTACTTATACCGTTATAAAACCACATTTTAGCAGAAAAGAAACAAAACACTTTTTACATTAATTCCATCCCTCTACATTTCTTTCTTTTCTTCCTTTACAGATTGCACCATGTCCTTCCAGCTTACAGAATTACTGCAGCTTAAATTATGCATTAGGTCATAACTCTTGGGCTCACCTATTAAATGGCAGCTGCATTACAAAGATTTATCTTCCCACAAACTTATTCAGATTTCTGGCTTGTATTTATTCTTCATGCTATTGCACAATGTTGCTTGAAACTACCTGTCCACTTACCAGGAAAACAGATTAGTACAAACCATCGTTACAGGATTTTATGTCACCGTGAAAGCACTGCAGAGAGCAGGACAGAATACAATATTGGACTAGAATGTGATTGTTAGCTGTGGACACATTGTTAAGTGTTTTTAAGAACAGCTTATACAAATACCTACTGAGAGTAATTTGGAAATAGCTGATCTTGAGTTTACCCTGGTTAGAAGATATCTTAGGAATCATTCTATCTGCATCTTCTGGAAGAAAAAAATCGTAAGTAATTTTATTTACCAAAACTATGAAATTAGTCCTCAAATTCTCTAGGACCTTCATTACAGCAGTTTCTGGTCAGTAAGAGGTGGTGGAAAATGATGCAAGATAGAAAGCCAGATTCATTCCAGCAAATTCTGTAGAAGCTGGATGCCTTGTACATTGGTAAATTGACTGCTTGACTATATACAGTATGTGGTTCCCATCCATAAATGGCTGATGCCAGGACTGCCCTTGCTTGAGACAATCTGTTCCACTGTTTTTGCAGCTACAGTCACAGCTTCACACAGAAGCAAGATGGCAATTTTTTTCTGGCCAGTAGACCAGATGCGAAGTTAAAAGCTGCTGTCTTGAATGGAGACAAATATCATCCAGCAGCTAATGGAGACTGACCTCCAGCGTGCGTTACTGAACTCTTGTAAGGACACGCAGAGATGGTACACAGGTTGCTGCCAAGAACTGCAGGAAAAAACTATCAGTAAGCAATTTCATGATAGGTTACCTTTGAGCAAAACATTTGCGCTACTTAAGTTTCTGTGAAGTTAGTTAATAGTACCGAAGTAAGTAGTAAAGACCCATATTACTCCTGAAATTTGTTGACATCTGATGTGATGACATCTGTCGTGATTTCATATAGTGAAGAAAGCCACTTTGTCAGACAGAATTTAAAATAAATCTATTGCAGGGCTTTTCAGATATTTTTACCTGTATTTTACTACTGAGTTTCAGTTACAAACACTGGACTTGTACAGGTAGCGATTTTTGCAAGAAAGTCCTTTGTACTTCTCCCAAACATGTGGCAAGCCTGTATGTCTCCATCCCTGTCCACCACGCTGAGAAGTTTCTGTGCTATGACAAAGCATAAGCAATTGAAAACAGTTCTGAACTAGGCATCTGGAAGTACTGTTCTGGTGCTTACTCCCGCAATTCCAGACGCATTAGTATTAATTTTTGTTATAAGAGTAACAAGAATTTTCCTCACAAAAAAAGAGACGCTGTTCAAAAATGCTGTTATAGTATCAGTGGACTCAATCAAGCGGTGAAAATTTTTATCATCTATAGAGAAGCGATGTCCAAACACCACAGAAGAGATCACATTTGCAACAGCGTGAGTGACAGGCATAGTGGGGTCCAGCGGTTTTCCTGTAAACACAGTGAACATCATTCACCATTAACACTTACTGTTCTGCTTTTCCCACCGAAAGGAGAGCTGATAACATTTTATAAAAACTTCTGACATTAATCATTGCTGGATGGCAAATTGTAATTTATTGATAAAAGGCATGAGTAAAAAGTAACTTCAGACATCTAAAAAACTACTGGTTACAAAAGACAAGACAGCTGGTGAGAATGGCATTAGTAGTTATAAAAATACCCAGATTTCACCAGACCTTGGCATCAGCAGATCTCATGTCTGGCAATAAGCAGGGTACAAAAAAGGTCAGCTGAGACATTGTATAAATAAGCAGCTGAACTGAAAAGAGAACCACCTTCTATTCTTTGCTCATATCCTTTACACCTGGATAACAGAATACTTGAGCATACCTAGAGATTCACCCCACTACTCAGCAGCACAGTCTGAACAAACTTCCTCTCTTACTGAGGAGACAGACCTTTGAGACTCAGCTCTGCATGTACACTGTAAATTCATTTTTGTAATCAAATAGTTTTAAAAGCTACAGGTGACCCACTTGTCAGCAAAATCGCCCATTGCACAGACCGACCTGCAAATTGAGTCACTTACCGTTTGTTTTCCGTAAGTATTCCACCAGGTGACAGGCCTCCTGCTGTAGTCTATACTCCTGATGTTTTTTCCCTACTCCAATTTTCCTCATTGTTGCAAGTCCAAAACGCCTCTGTTGCTTCCAGAGATGGCCATTAGAGAAGATAAGACCTAGGATCATAATGAACTAATGCTGTTAATGCTTTATAAATTAATGAATTGATACAGTTAATATGTCAAAGAAGTTTCTCTTTCATTCTAATTTTTCAAATTTTTTCCAGTAGTCCGGTAGCATTACTCTTTCCTCTCCTTTCTTCTGAGTTTAGCCATCTATCTCCTGTATGTGAACTCTCACAATAGCTATATTCTGCTGTTTTTGTTCCAACAGAATCAAATAAATAAACATTTCATAAAAACTCGTGAAAATATTAACCCTTTTTCCACTGTAAATTAAGGACTTTGAGGCTCTAGATCAGTTTCCAAAACCAGGGTTAGAATACACGAAAAGAATTTGTGAAAATAGTAATTACCATTTCCATGTGTCAAAAGGTGAAAAGTTTTGCTTGTTGGCCTTCCAGCAACATCTTCAGCATGGACAGTCAGACCTTCCTTCACTGCCTGAAACCCTTGCAGGACAACTACAGGAACATTTGAAAGCCATAAGGTGAAGACATTACCATGGATTTTGGCCATCTGTAGAGCAAAGCAGAGTCAGAACCAGTACATTTAAATCAAACAAGATGAAACAGATCTTTTCCCTTGGCAGATCCCCCAGGGATGACTGACGTTGAGAAAAGAGCATCAAATCTATTCTTCCATATAATATAGCTTGAAGTCAGGTTTCTATATGAAGTCTCATTTACTCAAGATGTTCCTAAAACGTCAGACAGCCAATATTGCCAAAGGCTGTGATGCTACTTATTGCACATCTTACAATTCAAACCCCTTACAGACGAATTCTTACATGTTTCTAAGAAGAAAACATTAGCTCATGAGTTTTGTGTGAACCGTCTACAGATTCCCCTTTATCTACTAAGTGCAGCAAAAGCAGCTGAGGAGGGGGTAAGGCAGGAATCGCCCTCTCCTTTGTAGCTCAGCTGTGGTAGCCTTGTCTCCACAATGCCACGCACACAGACATCACTAGAAGTAGGCAACACAGTGCTTTCCCTGGCTGGAGGACCACGAGCTGGAAAAGTGAAGGGCTGAGGGAAGTACAACAGTGCGTAGATCAAAGTAGCATGTCTGTGGGGCAGAGTAGGCTGGGAAGAGCGGGCAATCACCAAAACATGCCAAGAACTAGAGGTGTAAGAAATTTTTCTGCCTGGTAGCAAACAAGAGGGAACAGATATGCATGTCAAGCAAAAATTTATATGCATGTGCTTGCACATTGATATTTAATTTGTTTTTTGGGAGGACTAATTCATGGCTTTTGAAATCTTCGGATAAGCAATAGTACTCTTCAGGTTGGGAAGGCTAGAAATAGAAGAAAACACAACAGACATGCACTGGCTATAATTTTGTGGAGTCATACTACTTTGCCTTGAAACATGCATCTCGGGAGAGGACAACTGGCAGGACAGGGAAGAACCGGAAAAAAGAAAGTTGAGAAAAAAGGGTGAAAGTGAGGTCCCATTACATATATATTTAAATGTTAAATATTTAATATATATGTATAAGGAATATAAAACACTAGGATACAAATTCTAGAAGTGCTGTGCATTACAAATGGACTGAGACAAGAGTTGGAGCATAGGCACACAATGAATTAGTTCAACTACTTAGATCAGGCTCAGCAGACTGAAGCCTCTCAAGAAAATCTGACCAAATTATATGTCAGAAAAATATTTATTCTAAGATCTTTTGAAAAATCTGCTGAATAAGTATACATTAAATAAAAAATATCCTTTCTATACCAGAAATACATATGCACTCAGTAGCTATTTCATGGGATATTTGCAAATTGCCAGTGCAACAACAGTCAACAAGTGGATATGCAAAAGACTGCACAGAATTAAAGACTTTGCTTTAAAATGTATCTTTTCCCTATGTATAAGACAGGAGTGTTATCGGTATTGTTTTGTTCATACGCACATAAGGTTTTAACGACGTTTCATAGTAAGATGGAAAGTCTCATAGCAAGAAACAGATATTTTAATGATGCCCACTTATTTTCACATTTATACAATTTAGAATAAATCTCTCCCTAGCATTGAAAATAAGACTCTTTTACTCACTCACATTTACTTTTCAATCAGCTTATGAGCCCATTAATTAGTTGCCTGAAAATACATACTTTTCTGAGGATCTCATGATGAATTTGGAAGTTCATCTGCAGCAGATTTCCAAATAAGGGGTATGGAGTTGGTCCAGGAGGAAAACGTCTTCGCATCCATTGCAGTTTCAGAAACTGCATAAACAGTAGAGACACCACAAAAAATACCAGCCCCACGCTTACTGCTAACATCTCACTTCTGATTTACAAGGCTATGTTGTCTCTGAAAAACTGCTACATAGACAAGAGGATAGATCCACTTTATCTTGCTTTTCTGGTGCCTCCCTAAAAAGAGAAGATGTTAAAGCTTCTGTGACTCTCCACCCCTCCCTCTTGATCACTTTGCTTTACTTCCCCATCTGAGAGAATGAAGTGTTCTTATTTTTCAGCATATGACATCACTCCATTATATTGCAGCTACAAATCTAACATCGGCTCTTCAGGGGACACAAAACGTGGGTTAACCACATGCGTCCTTGTGCCATGACTGTTGCTGCTACAAAAATCCCTGCCCACAGCACTGGTGTTATAAAAAGCCTCTTGCAAGAACAGAGAAATAAAAAAAAAAAATTCCTGAGGGTTTGCCACACACTCCAGGCCAGTGGGATTACTGACAGGCTCAGGCTCTGCAGTAGCCATCACACGCATCAACCGTATGCAGTGCTCCTTCACTCACCTCATATTACTGCTTGAGCCTGATGTTCTATGCTATTCCTTTAATATTTTATTTTTCCTCATGGTTTACATTGTAAGCTCATTGGAAGATAGTCGGGCCTTTTAATTTTGTGCCTAGAGCACATAAAACAGAGTAAGACTTTAAACTGTCATTGGGTAACGAGGTTTTGGTGGTTGTGATGGCGTAACACCTGTGTCCACACACTCCCTGTTCAGCTGCACAGATAAGTAGGGCTGCAAGGTGTTTATGACCAAATTAGAAAGCAAAATTTCTTCACCCCCTCCAGCTGCCTCTCCGCTAATTCCCACTGTGTTGCCTGCAGCAGAAGCGAAGACGGCACACAACTGTCTTTGTGAGCTTCTTCCGCAAGCACTCCCGTGCAACTGAGCACCTCTGCTTGGGAGCAGTGGATTGCATTTCCTTGACGGAGGCAGGGCCTCTGCAAAGCGGGTCATTGCAGCCAGCACAGCTTTGGCACTTCTTCAGCACTTGCTGAGGAATGACACTAGCCCAGACTCAGCTCATCTGGCTTACACAGGAGCAGGTTGCACTCCGGGAAGTCACCCAAATGGCTTAGCTGCTCACATGCCAAACTTGCAGAGCTGGCACAGCTGAAAATACAAGTTGTGAAGTGTTAAGCAAGTTGGTTCACACTAGAAGTGGGGCAGAGAGCTGACATTTCCAAGGGTTTGCTGGCCAGCGATTGAACTGAGAGACTGAATTATCCACTTCAGAGACCACTTGTGTGACTTGCAGTTCCTTCATTTGTGGCATAGCCCTTTTCTTTGTCTCCAGCCACTCTCAGCTCTGAATTTAGTATTTTCCAAAGTCTTCTTGGGAGGAGGAAGAGTCACGGTTGCAACTGCAGCAGCTGTTTGGGATGAAACCCAAACAAAATGACTCCATCCTTCGAGGACACAACAGCAGAAATAATGCAATACAGCCTCAATGTCCCAACAAATGCCAATGAGAGTAGTATCTGTTGTTTAACAAATAACAGCTGGGGGCCAGGGGAGAGGATGGAGGTGTCTCGCAGCCAAAAGACCAAAAAAGTATGAATTAAGCCTTCACCTATACACAGGTCTTGCTATATTGCATTGCACAGTAGCTAATTAGCTTGAGAACATGCTCAAATTTGTGTTTCTGACAAATTTGCCCTCTCATGCAAAGACTGTCACCATTTCTTTCTAAATAAATATCCAGCTGTGACAGTGAAATTACAATCCCTGTTTGTGCAAACTTCTCAGTAACGGTACCAATAATTAGTCCATCGGCCCTGCATTTGGTTTCATATACAAACAAAATCAAGATATTTAAATTGGTAAATTAATAACTATCATACTAATATTGTAATAATATAGGCAATATTTAAGTCACAAACTAATCATTATTAAAGAACATGGTGTTATCAAAAATACCAGGGTGGATCAGACGACTGCATATGAAAACTTAAATCCCTTTGTTGAACGGCTTAAAGTTAGTTATAAGGCTTTTTTAAATGCTCGGGTTAGGTGTTTATCAAAGCCACTCAGTACTTCTTACATCGCACTTTCATGAAGTTAAGATTGTTTACACGTGGCAACTCCTAGCGCAGTGAAACATTTGAATGCTGATTTGCACAGGTCAAACCAGTGCTTAAAATTTTACTGACTTAGCTCTGTTGGTTTGAGACGCGAAAACCCTTTGCCTCCATGCCGACATTGCTGCACTGATGAAATCCCTTCTGTGGGCAGGATCATGCTACCAGAGATTCGTCAGCCAATGCCTTGTGGAGGTGCAGGACCCCCCTGTTGACAGAAAAGCTCTAACAGAGCACACTGCTCAGGAAGTTCCTCAGACTGGACAAGCCAGAAAAAGCAGTGGGGTTTGTCGTCAACTCACACAACAGAGTCAGACTGCAGCATTGGTCTGCTTCGGACAAAAGAACTGCAGATGCTATAGCCATTTATGTAAATTGTTATTTCTAGACTCCTTTATTTTGTTCTTTAATAAGGAATGTAAAAACTTACCAGATACAGCTGGACTAAATTGGGAAAAAAAAAATCTCACATAATGTTCATTCCTTGCTAACTCTTGGGACATGAAAGGCAGAACCAGGACCACTGCACCATCCCTCATTGGCAGGTCACCCCAATTAAAGAACACACTCACCCCTTTCTACTGATTTCTTATTTTTTCTTACACTGACTCCTCTTCACTTTGTTTGTTGTTGAATTTGAGGTATGTTTTTTCTCTTCTTCCTGACCATTTTGCAGCATTACAAACAATCTGAAAGAGAAGTTGCTTTGCAGATAGGAGCAGTACTAACTACACGGACATCAGTGTATGAATCACAGGTCTGAATGTCACTTTTTAAAATTTTGGGCATGGTAACAATGGTATGAAAGCTCAGTACTGTGTGGGACAGAAATTAGGAATGAGACAGCCACAGCATGTTTTGCCAGGCAATCAAGGAGCTGAGCACAAAATACTCCTTACTGAAGTTTGTCCCACTAAGACTATGGAGCAGAAGTCTCAAGCAGCTCTGGACTTGTAGGTCTATTTAAAAACACAGAGTTAAATGGACCAGGTTACTTCTGAGTGAAAACTGTTCCAGTGCTAGCTAGTTTCTTGCTTTATCTACCACATTTCCTTTCACCTACCACAGTTTTTACCTTCTCATTTGGGAAATGAAATTCCAGTATCGAGCTACCAACAGCAGAAATAATTCAATCCAGACCAGTTGCTTTCACCTGCAGCCTCCAGACCCCAATGCGTCCACCGATGACCTCTGAGGTGTGGCGAAAGACGATCAGGAAATGCAGATTCATAAATGCTATTCAGCAACATATAAAAACTTTTTTTCACTTGCAGTCTCCTAAAAAAAAAATCCCAGTGGAGATACAAGTCCTTTGTATGAATTTATAAAAGGACTTGTATCTCCATTGGGAATTTTTTTTTTTTAAGATATTTTAAGTAAAAAAAAAAATAATAATATTTAAAGCAATATGGATCCTGTGTGCCTGTTCCTAAACCTTGCCTCATTCCGTCTCCCACATGTCCTATATTCATGGAGATGCCCAAGTCTTGGGCATCAACAGAGCAGGCACCAGCTACCCAGTCACCGCATTATACCTGTTTTTGCTACACCATCTTTCTATTACCAGAAAACCAGAGTCCTAGTTTTGCAGTAGTGCACAACCAACTCTCCACTCCTGACAGAATCTACGTCAACACAACACACGGCAGCGTCACACAGAGCTAGATGTGGATTAGAGCACAGGAGAGCCACGTCAGCTTGATCTGCTTCACCCACTAAGTTTACACATGTCTTCTGCCAAGCTCTGACTAGCTGCAGCAGCGGCGACAGCCGGCTTTAAATCTGTGGGAGGCATGATAAAAGGATCCATTTGAGCCCCTACCTAGAAGCCTTAGAAGAGAGTACTGGGCCTGATGATACTGAGCTCCTTCTCAAAAACTTTTTTAACAAAAATTTTTTTTAACCAACAGCGTTACTAACATAGTGGGTAAATGAGGCGATGACAACTAATCCTTGAAGTATAATTGCAAGAACAGTTGTAGAGTTTTTTCGCCAAGGAAGGAAACTGGCAGAGCAGCAGAGCCTTCGCTACATCCACTAACAGCCCTCACTGACCTTGATTTTTAAATCTTGCTGGGTAACAAGGCCAGCCTCAAAGTGTGAGTGATTTCTGGCACTTGCTCTTCACCCACCCTGCTCAGGCACTGTTCCTGCTTCTGCCAGCTGCACAGTGCCCAGCTCCTCCCGATGTGCACACCTTTCTAACAGGTGCTCCTAACTCAGCAGCTCTGCTAAGCCTCCCCCAGCTCAGCTGTTGGAAGGCTGTCTGCAGCTGCCCTCGTGCTCACAGAAAACTCTCAGGAAGTCTGATTCTCATGCAGCTCTTGGAAAACACTACAGAAATGTCTCCTGCCCTGCCCCTCCTTTGCGGGCACCAAGCCTCGCTCCTCAAGACAGCACAGTTAAGGGGACTGCTTGCACTCAGGCATCAGTGAAGAGACATGGCCAACCTGGAGTACTGTACACCATTATCACTACAAACTCCACTGTGGAGAGGACTCAGTCTTTCATAGAAATGCCTCTCTAACACACCACCACAATACAGGTAAATAAACATTTTCAGGCCAGCTCACTGGTCCGTTACCATTTACACTCACTTGGTTTCACCATCAGCGGGGCTCCCGTCTGCAATTCCTCATCAGGGAATATGGGGGGTTTGCCTTCCCTTTCAGCCCGAGTCACCAGTTCACATGCAGGGTTGCATTGTTGTAGATCTGTTATTTCCAGATTCAAGCTATCATCTCCACGTGGCTCTTGGCTAAATAGACAAACCAGCTGCCCCACACCTAGTTGAGACATCCCTCCACAACTCTGTTCCTCCATGAAACCATACCTGGGGGCTCTGGCAATGCCCAGAGCCACCACCTCTGAGAAGAGCATTTCTATACCGTACCTTAGATTTGAGAATGCATGGGAATGAGGGGAAGCCCCCTCAGCACCTGGCTTTAAGGTTCCTTCTCTCTCCAGTAAGATTCCTATTGAGTATCTAGTAAGACCAGAGACTGTAATAATTTTCTATGTTTATTTCATTTGCAATACAGGAGGAAAAAAAAAACATACAGAGATTTTCCAGACACAGGAAAACCAGAGTATTTTTCAGAGACTGCTTCTTAGACATACAACACAACAAGGATAGATTCACACTGAATTTGAGCTAGGAATGAGAAACACCAAAGCTGCAAAGAGATCAGCACACTAGCAAATCTGTGGCAATGCCTCATTCTGAAATCCGTAACACCCTGCAACCTAGCGAAGAACTGCACACAGCTTGTATGGATGGGGTTTCATTGTGCTCCCAAAGATAACGTCTGTGTTGAGTTCCTTAACTCCCTCTGGCAGAGTGAACTTGAATGTCTGCAACAGGCTGCAGAAGATGATGAAAAGCTCCATCTTCGCCAGCACCTCTCCCGGACATATACGGTGGCCTGCAGAGGGAGAAGGAAAAGAGCAGTCAGTCCCCATAGAGGTCTGTAACCAGCACCTGCTTCCCAGTTTTTCAAAAGAGCATTGCTCACCCTCACCAAGGAACAAAAGTCTTTGCCAAATTTGGCATTTTCCTCTCAGATTAAACTGACCGAACAATTGAGATGCCTCCAATCCTTCTTTGCAGGATCTGCTCAGATTATAGAAAACGACACCAGAAATGCTTCTCAGTAGTTTCGTACTTTACTTCCCAACCTATAAGACTCCCTGATTCTATGAATCCATCTTCAGTCTCTTAATTCCAAATGAGAATGACAAGAAAGCATCTTTAGGTTCCCTCACAGCTTCCACTTAGTACAGGCTGACTTATCTTTACCAGCAGCAGTGAAAAATCAGAATACAGAGGACATTCTACATCTGACTAGACATTTTCCTACATAATGTTTTCAGTGAAAACAACTTGTTAAAGAAAAAACTTTTCCCAATTTATCAATTAACTGCATCCAAGATATAATTTCCAGCCAGAGAAAGACAGTGACAGGCTCTGAAGTGTAGCGGTTAGGCCATTCAGCCTGGATGTGAGAAAGCAATGTTCAAATTTCTTTTCTGCCCATTTTACACCAGGAATCTGAGCCTGACACTTCCACATCTCGGCTGAGGGCTCTGACAACCAGGCTATTCCATCCTGGCAGGAGCTCCAAGAGTTTCTGCTTGTTTAAGCTTCTATAAACTCACACACTGGGTGAACAAGTGACTCTGGAAGCTCCCCAGGAAAGACACAGCCATCTGGATGTATCTGATCCCGCTTCAAATTTCTGCACCAATGAATATTGAATAATAATAATACACAAAATAAATCAGCTCCAGCAGAGCAGCCTGCCACAGAACAGCCACTATAATAGCACAACCTGGCACATGCAGAGGATGATGGAGGACAACAGTGTAAGGACTCGAATCTCCAATTTATTGGCAATTCTAAGACCTTACTCCTTTTACCTTCTCTGCATTTTCACAAAAATCTAAGATCAAGGGTTTATAAAATTACCAAACAGTTTATTTTTGTAATCAAATATTTTTCTGGGTTGAGATAACCATGTGCTCCTGTATTTTGGGATTACAGTCCCTTTGGCCTTCTCTGCAATGAAAATAATACAGCTTCACACTCACAATCTAACCCACACAAACAGGTTCAGTTACCAGTGCACCCACCTGCTGAGAAGGCTAAGAAGGCCTCTCGGGTCACAAAATTTCCATCCGTGTCCAAGAAGTGACCAGGGTTGAACTGGTGCGGGGTCTCCCAGTATTCAGGGTCAAAAAGAGTTGAGTCTATGTTTGCCATGATGATAGTGCCCTGAAAGGAAGATGCTGTTGGCTTAGTTCTGACTCTCACACGTCAAGAAGAAAAGGACACAGACAGACTCCAGCTATAATTCAGCACAGTGATGGTCACACGGAAAGGCAGCAGAAATGAAAGATTATTTTATTAGGAAAAAAAAATTAATCTCAAAATGTTCCGAGGGTTTGGGGTTCACACACCCCCCCTCAAAAAAAACAAAAACAAAAACAAAAAACAAAAAACCACAACCTTCAGTATTTCAAGTTCAGGAATTTTGCTGCTGTATTCCTTCACATCTCCTTATTTTTTTTTCTCCATTCTGTTAGCAAATGCAACAGAATGAGTGGTCTGTGGTTCTTTAGCATCTTATCCTAAATCCAGTAAACTGACTTTCCCACTTCTGACAAGCTTTGACAGTTTTTGACAAATGAAGAACAAAGCACCCTAGAAATGAAATAATATATTTCAAATTATCTTTCTCAAGGTGGATGTGGGAAAGGTGTGCATGACAAACACCGTGGAGCAGGAGTGTGCAGGAAGATGCCTTCGTGTGTGCCTTTGGGGAGGTTTGGCTTTGAGGTGAAGTTTGGAAAGGCTAGAAAACTCAAAGAAGTGGGCAGAAGCTTTTTATTTGAGGTTAGGTGGCAGTTCAGAAACTGTGGGGAAACATCTTCATTATAGTTCAAATATGATGCCAGAGAGGTAATAATAAGAAAAAGAAGGCCTAAGTGAGTAGACATTTGGTATTCTCAGACATCAACCAAGAAAACATTCCATTTGTCTACACAGCAGACAATATCCTAGCATTCAGAGTTTGCTGCATCCTCCCTACCAACACCACTGTACATTTCTGTTAAATTTTCTCTGAGGTCTTTTGAAAGTGTAAGAGCTCAAATGCTTATAAAGTATTTCAAAATCACAGGCTCTTCGAAAGTAAGGCTCTGCTGCGCTCTCCCAGAACACTGCCTTCGAGACAAAGGCACAGGCCAGAGGGCATGGGAGGGGAAAGTGCTGTCTGCCAGCGCTGCCACCAGCGCCCATCTGTCCTGAACTGGAGGGTAAAGGGGTTAATAGCAAACCTGACGGAAAGGCACCGAACTCATGGCCAAATATCACATTGGAATAGAAAAGAGATCTGTACCTTTGGAATCTGATACCCCAAAACGGTTGTATCCTTCACTGCTTCTCTAGGAATTGTGATTAAAACAATGCTACCATAGCGTATGATCTCATGAATCACAGCATTTGTATAAGGCAGTTTCTTCCGATCCTCATAGCAAATCACGTGGGAGGGACCCAGAACAGAATCTAGCTCTTTCTGGACTTTTTCTACCAAAAAAAAAAAACCACCACATTATAGATACAAGAACTGTTTTGCATGAAACAGAGCTTTTGTTTCCTTTTTAGATTACAGTAGCAATAGAAAAAATACAATATGTAATTAGTTTATACTTACCACATCTTAAAATGTAAATACATTTATACAACTATCTAGTTATTATTTTACTACACACTGGTATTTCCTAGTTTACAGGTTCTGTGTTGAGATCATCTTCCCATCCCACAAGCCCAACAGATCCCTTGAGCTTCATAGTTAAAGGAAAGGGAGAAAACTGTAAATAAAACAAGAACTACTTATTAAGAGATCAATTCAGTTACTCAAGCTATTATTTTTACTCTAGCTAAATACAGACTCACAGCACACTGATCAGCATGTTGCAAGGGAGCCATCATACCAAGCTGATACACACATGTAACGCTGAGAACTGGAGCAGGATAATATTACCAAACCATCACCAACTGTTAATCTCCACTGTTATCTAGGCTTCAGTAAGTAACATTGCTTACACAGTCTCAGAGGTTTCATGGTCAAATTTCATGCTTAAAAATTAGGCTAGTAATCAAAGAGGTTTTATTTGTTTGGGGTTTTTTTTCATCAGAATTTGAAAGGTATGTGTCTGCACAGGGCTCTGTTCTTCCAGCATTCTAGCACCAAAAGCATGAAAAGAATGATTTCAAGCTCTAAACCTGAGAGTCAAGAAGACGTAGTTGACTTAGCAATTCATCACCTCTGAAAGCGCTGTATTAAATCATTCAAAAATTTTGGAACTAGTGTGCAACTATGCCCTTGTCTAGAATTTTCCAGTCATCTTTTTGTCTTCCTTCTCTGTTCAACATTCCCATACATTACAATAAATATACCTATTATATAGAAAAACAACTGGCATCTCAGTTGATGACTGCAAATAATATATTCTTCTTACACATTCTGGATACCAGAAAAGCGTCAGTTTTCCCTGACCCAAGCTCCTATTTTACCTCAAGTGTTTTCAGCCAGACTTTATCTTCCATTATATGCTTACAGTACTGAAAAAGTCTGACAAAAAGCAACAAGAAAAAATACAGTATCAGAAGATTAATATCCCTGAAATCATTTAAAAATCTCTGTCTGAAAATTTTCTATTTCACTGGCTTCTTAAAAGCAAAGATCAAAAATATGATCTTAAAAAAACAGAGAAAGCTTGGTCTTCAGAAAATATTAATCTTAAATTGAAATATACCCATGTTCACATTTACAACTGACCTTGGATGTCAGGGTAAGCCACCATATAGAGCAGAGCCCAACGCAGACTGGTGGCGGTGGTCTCGGAGCCACCCAGGAAAAGGTCAAAAACAGACTGCACCATGTTGTCTTCATCAAATGTAGAATTGGGGATGTTTTTAGTCTACAGGTGTCAATGAGAAAGGTAAAATGGGTACACCTGTGTAACAGCACTGAGACAGACAGCAATCACTATACCTAAACAAACAATGTTTCTAGAGGTTGGAGAAAATATAGGTACTTAAGTAAAACAAAAATTTCGAAGTGGTTTTATCCCACCTTTGCCACTCTCTGCACATTTGCCGATTTCAGCTCTCTGTTGCATATATGTTGTCATTTTAAAAGACTTCTGCTCTTTTCAGAGCAGAGACTGCCACCATTTTAAGATTGTTGTAATAACCGTACAGTACTGTTAAGCACAGAAAACCTCAGTACAAAGCACAAAGATAATAAATACAAATATTTATAAGACACAAGGAATCAGAATTAGATGACCATCCAAATATCTGAACCTTTTCGAAGTCCTCCCTACTGCCCACTGCCCAGCCTGCAGTAAGGATTCATAGAATGGTTTGGGTTGGAAGAGGCCTTACAAATCATCTCATTCCAACCGCCCTGCCGTGGGCAGGGACCCTTCCACCAGAGCAGGGTGCTCAGAGCTCCATCCAACCTGGCCTTGGACACTCCCAGGAAGGGGGCAGCCACTGCTTCTCTGGGCAACCTGTGCCAGCGCCTCACCACCTTCAAAGTAAACAAATTCTTCCTTATATCTAATATAAAATCTACCCTCTTAGTTTAAAGCCATTACCCCTTGTCCTATCACTACATGCCCTGGTAGAAAAGTCCCTCTCCAGCTTTCTTGTAGTCCCCCTCAGGTACTGGAAGGCCGCAATAAGGTCTGCCTGGAGCCTTCTCTTCTGCAGGCTGAACAGCCCCAACTCTCCCAGCCTTTCCTCAGTGTAACAACAAACCAATGTAATTAATTTATACGTCTAAAACAAGTTATTAAACTAACTGTTCAAAGTTCATGTTTTAATTTCACAGCAGAATTTTTTAACTGTATCTGCAGAGCTCTGTAATAACGTTTGCTATGTATGGACAAATGTAGGAGAGGTGCAGGGAATCCGTTATGATAGGATCTGCGTCACATACAGCATAAATTACTCACTTTCTCTATCTGATCCAGGTAAAAGTCAATGAAATCTTCTGGTCCATCTGTTGTGCCTCTTTCCCTGCGGCTTTTGATTTCCTGCCTTATGAAAGAACGAACAAAATCACAGGAATATAATGCTTTCTGGGCAGGTCCTGGGACATACTCTGTAGTCCATTTGAAAATTTCAGAGATCTGTGGAGTAAGCATTCAACACAAATGCGGTAAGTTACACAACATGAGCAAAGCTATTATAGAGATACAGCATGGACATTTTCAGTGCTAAATTGCTGAATTAATTTCTCTAGGAAAAGTACTGTAGCATCAAAGAGAAATGTTGGGTACATGTTGAGTACCTGAACACACACTAAAACCACAAATTAAAGACAATACAGTTTCCACCTTGGATTCTTTCCTATCCTTACTGCATAACTCTACTTGTATTTACCCTGTTAATTCATCAACAAGGGAATCTGCTTTCGCAGACAGATTTAACATGTATTAATATTAATAAACCTTTATATATTACCGTAGCACACAGGAAAAAAAAAATTCACATTTATTACCACCTTTTCACCTTAACAATACTGGTGTTTCCATTAATTACAGAAAGTTCCAGCATCCCAGGCACACCGCATACGCTGAGAAATTCTAATAGTGATTATTAATAAAATTTTAATATAATAGCTGAACAATGTCAAACCCAAAGCACTGCAGGTCCAATTCACATTCAGGATTTTTATCTGCATTTAATGTGTATTAAATAATGCAATAACTATAATAATATAAAATTTTATAATCATATTGCATAATAATGGTCTCAATAATACCACAATTTACATATTAGATAAGTAATTTTCTCACATAGTAAAAGTAGGTGTTCCCAAAAGCCACTATACAATTGTATGCTTCAATTAGCTGGCGGAAAGTTTCATCCTCTAGGGAGAAACGATGTCCAAAAACCACAGCACAGATGACATTAGAGACGGCATGAACAATAGGGAAGGAAGGGTCGACAGCTTCTCCTGCAGACAGAGATAAGCATTCATCTCCAAAACACTCTCTTTAGCTCCTTTGCTATTTTGGAAACAAGATCACAATGACATTTTATAATAGATTTCCCCTATGCTATTTAGACTGTTACACTGAAACACCCAAAATTCACTGGCAAACATAACAAACAGATAACCCTCATTCAAAAATGAGGACAGGAAGGCCTCAAGTCTTTAACTCCCAGCCTTGATTTTTGTTTGCCTTTTTTTAAAAAAAAAAAAAAAAAAAAAAAAAAA
>Ga0065711_1040217_pt1 | contig 17151 bp, 12 predicted proteins | sample Hoacrofraction12_FD_59098 | JGI IMG/M metagenome (GOLD analysis project Ga0065711, IMG submission 59098) | Hoatzin crop microbial communities from Cojedes, Venezuela - Epithelial fraction 12 v2 (version 2) | ecosystem: Host-associated > Birds > Digestive system > Esophagus > Crop | place... | reverse complement strand
CCCGCCACCACGGGGCCAGCGAACAGAAGGGCGAGCGGCCCAGCGGGCGGAGCGGCCCGGCGGCGGCCCTGGCCAGGAGGGACAGCATGCTCCGCGCCCTGCGGGGACAGCGCACCGGTGAGGACGCCCGCCCCGCTCCCGCACGCCCACCCCCGGCCCCAACAGCAGGCACCGAGCACTGACCTCCTCCTCCGCCGCTTCCCTCTTCACGCCGCAGCCCCCCCGTCGCCGCACGCCCGGCACTGCGCATGCGCGCACGGCGCTGCCCGGCGGAAGGGCGAGGGCGTCAGAGAGGGGCGGGGCGAGCCAGGGTCACGTGGCCGGCTCAAGATGGCGGCGCCCGGCGCGACCTTCCGCCGCCTGCTGCTGCTGAGCCGCTCGCTGCCGGCCCGCCCGGTGCCCGCCGCTCGGCCATACGGCGTGCGGGCTTCCGCCACCGGCGAGCTGGTGACGCACACGGGGCAGGTGAGGCACCGCTGGCGTCCCGCGTCGTTCAATGCCGGGCGGGGAGGCTGGTGGGGGACCTCGGGGACGCGGAGGCGGTGTTTGCCTCTGTGGGCAGAGCTGGGGCTTCCGTCTGCTGGCTTTAACACCACGCCCCACCCCAACCCGCACCCCCCTTTTCTTTTCCGCTTTCCAACCTAACGTTTATTTTCCTGTGTGAAACATAAACCACTTTTTCTGTGCGCTTGTAAGGAGATGGCAATACTTGAAACTAAAGAAACAGTTTAGTCTTGACGGTGCTGTAAGCCTTTGTGTTCTTCGTTTATGGTCGTTGCTTTTTAAATAAGATCAAGTTTATTTTATACTTCAGGTATATGAAGAAGGCGATTATAGAAGAGTTAGATTTGTTGGACGACAAAAGGAGGTAACTCATCCTACTTCTACTCACGGGAGAGGGGGTGGCTTATGTTTTTTTTATACCTGATATCGATGTCCTCAGCCTCCTTGTTACTATTAACAAAAAAAAACCCAAACCGAAAAGAACAAACCAACCAAGCTCCGAAAGCACAATGAAAACCAAACAAACAAACAAACAAAAAAACACCCCACCAAAACCAAACTGTTTCACCGCCGTGAAAAGTCTTCTTTTAAGACAGCTCATAGTACCTTCTGTGGACCTCCCTACTTTTGGTAAATTTGGAAAATTCGGAACTTGCTCTACACCTGTTAAGTGCTTACATTTAGACTGTGGAAGCTGTAGGCATTTGAATATCTTAAACCTGGACCACTTTTTGTTTTAAGCACGTCTTTTAAGAAAATTTCAAGCATGTTTTCAGTGCCACATAATCAAATGCTCTGCTGAACTGTGGATCTATATATCTGTTTAAATGTGTGTTTCGAAGCTTAATTTACTTCTTCATAGTTAAAAATCTTGATCTTTACCAAATGGCTTAGGTGTTTTTAATGAGGGCACTTCATTTCCAGAGGCTGGGAGGTATTTGCTGAAACACTGCTGTGATTTAACAAATAAAACTAGAGTTTAGAGTATTCTGAAATAATGAAGCCTCAAAGGCAAAGTCTAGTACACCAGCATCAGCCAAACGTAGCACTGTGAAGCTACCTTGTGGGCCTATTGCTGCTGCCTACCAATAGAGTGGGTACGCGAAACTGTAAGTCCTGTAGCACTAAGTTCTCTCTAATGATCGAGCAGCGCAGCTCCCTGACAGATCTCCCGACCTTTGGGAGAGAAATGGAGATTGTTTCAACTAAATTATATTCCTCAATGTCTGAACATCTGATTAGTGTTATAGTGTTAATGCTATAAATGTGTGTGTATAGTAGAGGCATATAACCTGGTAGATTTTTAATATAGCTGGGTATAAATATTCCCTTCCTAAATTAACATGGACTAATTATGCTGATTTTAGAGCTTTTATATTGAATTTACCTCATTGTATCACTGATACAATTTAACTCATGCTGTGTGGCAAAAACAGGGATTCTACATGGGAAACAGTTTCTGTGCTGCTGCTGTAACTGTGGGAAATGCTGTGTGAGCCTAATTCTCCATAGCGCACAGGTCACTCTGATGCGCCTGTGCCAGCAGCTGATTTTGGACTCACTTTCAGAGTGGTGAGGAACAGCCAGGGCTTTCAGTTCGGCCCAGTTCCTTCTTCTCCAGCAAAAGCTGAGCTTTAAGTCTGCCGTGCAAGGTTTAATGCTAGGCTTGAATTGTGAAGTTGGAACAAAATTTACATCTTAAATAGTGAAATGATCCTCATCTGTGCTTATTAACGGGTTGTCTTGCTAGGTGCTTTGCTGTTGCCCTAGGAGATCCCCCAGTGTCTTTCAGCTGCTGGTATTAGGGTTTCAGAGCCATGTCTGTAGTCCAAACATTGCCTTGTTTCTGAAGTTACAGCTAGTCTGTGAAGCTGGTGACTGTACCTTCTTGGTCACTTCTTCTCTTCACCTTTGGTCTGCTCTGGGTGGTAGAGTCAGGCTGGTGATCGGCCTGGCCCAGCCTCGGCAGCTTTCCCATCTGGGGACGCAGCCCCCAGGCGCAGGTGCCCTCGGTGAGGATGGCTGGGTGCTGCATGTTGCCTCTCCAGGTGGTGGCCCAGAGCATGGGCATGTTGTTTCCTCAGTTCTGCCAGCCTAACTGTTAATGAAAGCCATGCGTTTTAGCTAAAATCATTGTTCTCCGCGTTGGATATGCAGAACTGGGTGATAAGTGCTCTAGAGAACCGGGCGATTAGTGCTCTTTGGCAAGGGCCTAAAGCCAGTAGCTGTGAGAAAACTGGGCATGGCAGCTGTTAAACTGCATCTGCTGCAGTCCATCTAGGTCATCCTGCCCTTGTACAGTCCCTAAGGTACCACAGGACCTGTTTCGACACTGCTGTTTCTGCTTCAGCTCTGCCCTTTCTGTTGGGCTGGTGGAGCAGCTGAAGCCGCGAGGAGAACTGACCTGAGAGCTGGTCTGGTTTAAATATAACCTCCTCCTTCCCTCTGCATCTTTGGACCTGGGTCTGTTCCAAGTGAGGTTTTGTCTCTCGGCCTCCCAGACCATGTACTGGCACAGGCATGTGGGTGGAGAGAAGCAGCAACGGGATTGTCAAACTGGTGCGACGGCCAGGAAAAAAACTTGCTTGTTGAATTATGCATTGGGCAAGGAGTGTTTGGATGTGTTGAGGGAAACAACCCCTTCCCACTAACTACTGCTGTGCTTCAACTGAAGGGGCACGATGTAACTGAAACTACTTTTTTTCCTCGCAGTTTTCCCAGTTTCTTTTTTTTTTTTCTCCTGGCATGTTTTCCCTGGGAATTCCTTGACTCCCTTGTTTAGTAGGCTGAACCAACAGACAAGTCATAGCTGCACAGTGGATGAGGGGTTCTTGCTTCCCCCTTCTTCCCACAAATGCCTTTGTGGTTACGAAGTCTTGGAAAGAGTTGAGTTTCTTGAAGCAGAGGTGCATTGTGGTGCTCGCTCTCTCCTCATTTAGCATGAAAGGAAGGATGCACAACTCTGAGCGTTATTAAAAGCAGCAGTAAAAATCCTTGCAAATTAACTAAAGATTGCATGTGACTTGCACGCACAGGGCCCAGTGGGGTTCTTGATGTTGTCAATTTGCTTCAATACCAAAAAGTTAATTTTTCATTAACTCATTTTAGCTGTCGTCTTCTTTAGTTAAAGAAAGTCCGATTGCTGGCAAAAGTGACTTTTCCACTGCTGTACCAAAAATGCAAATTTTGGGGAGATTTAATTGGAGGCTTGGCGAGAGAACCAAGGTTGTTGTGTACTGGAACTATATAGAAGTACCATTGTAATTCTCAGGAATTCATTTAATGGACACTTAGCTATCTTATACTTTTTCCTAAGAATCTCATCTTCATTCAAATACCAGCATGTTAATGAACCTTACACATGGAGCAGTAGACAGTGGCTTCTTTGGGTGTGCATATTTCATATTCTAGTGCATATAACATCGCCTTTGGAAAAGCTGGCCCCTCCTGGAGCACATTCAGCTGAGGGGTAGGGGCGGCTGTCTGCTCCATGCTGGCTCGGGGCTGGCGTGGATGAGGGAGGAGAGCGCTGTGGCTAGTGCTGGAGGTCACAGGCCTGTCTGGAGATGGATACGTTTGCCAGGCCATGTAGGCAGGCGCTAGGAAAAGCCCTACTTGTCAGTGGTGTGCATATACGATGGATTTAGAGAGTGGCATAGTGATGCGAAGAGGTTTTTCTTTTTTCTAATGCTGAATAGTTTGCCTTTCCAACTGTTGTTATGCACCACGCTCATGCTATGCTGAGCTTCCTGTGCAGTGACAGAGTAAGGTGCGCGGTGAGAGGCTCTAAATTACCAGCAGTTGTTTTATCTCACTCCTGACCTTACTTGTCCCCCCATTATTTCTCAGTTTATCAGCAGCGAGTCTTTTGCAATTTTTATCATGTAGTGGCTAAAGCACAATACAGAGGCAGTGTCAGTTAAATGTCTTCTGCTCTTGGCTGCTTGTTCCTGCTTACCTCTCTGCTGAATCTGCTTAGGTCGCATTGTAAACCTGAGCTCTGATGTGCCCCGCGTATCGGGGGAGGGGGATTGCTTTTGCAGAGTTTAACGTGCTTAATTCACTGATCTGGCACACCCCAAGAGGAGGTGGGAGGAAACCTATGCAGGAACTTCTCAAGATGGCTGTAGCGGAACTGCTTGGTGAGGTGGTAAATAGCAATTGCTTTCTGTCAGAGTGGGGAAGGTATCTGAAAGATTCCTTTTTTTTCCTCTTACAGGTGAACAAGAATTTTGCGATTGATTTGATAGCAGAGCAGCCTGTGAGTGAAGTTGAAAGCAGAGTGATATCGTGCGATGGTGGTGGTGGAGCTTTGGGACATCCTAAAGTATACATAAACTTGGTAATATCATTGTTCTGCGTATAGCATGTTTTGCCTGTAAATTCTTGTTTGTAAGGTTATCCACTTTTTGGCATGTTAGTTTAACAAAGTAAAAGGAGCAACCACCTGAGATGCTCATTTAATTTGGTGTCTAATATAAAATTAAGACCTCTACTTGGAAGAGTCAGAGGGCTTCCATCTGAAGTTACAGTAATTTCTTTTTTGAAATTTTGATTTGTTGGATAGGGCAATATTTTTTTAAAAAAAAAGAAATTAACCAAAGTAATATGTACAAGCAGTGCCTTGAGAACAAAAAAATAGTATGCTTGCTGTGTTTTGAGACACTTACTCTAATTATTTAAATGCCAGCGTGTAGACAGGATATGTTTGCAGTATTCTTAGGAATATGCAGTTTATTTTGAATCTTGCAAGTTCAAGGGAAAAAAGGAAGAAGAAAAAACCACAAAACCCCAAAATCCCAAGACAAACCCCTCTTTCAGTCTTTGGGAATCTTGGTAGTTCTGAAGATTGAACATTTCAATTATGGTCAGAATCAATGAAGACTAAATGTCTTGCTATCTTCCTATTGACAGCAGTGATAGTTTCGAGTGTCTTATTATACAGAGCAAAAATACTGAGGCTACTGTCACATGACATCAGTGGAATCAATGGTGACCTGTTGCTTCGGTACTGTTCTCGGGCAGACCCTGTCTGCAGGTGTCTTAGAATCTTTGCTTGTTCACCTAAACTTTGACACTTGCTTAATACCCAGAAGAATGGTGGGGGAGACCTGGTGTCTTTTCGTGTCAGTGTGGTTGTGACTCCTAGCTACAATCACAAGCATTTCTATTTTGAACAAAGAACAAACTTTGTGGTGATTCATTTTACATTATTCAAAGTCAAATGCTTGGAAGTTCTAATTCATAACACTTAGGAAGCTTGTGTTCTTCCATCTGAAGTTATTTTCTGTAGCACACTGCTGATCAGTTGCATTTCTGTTGATTTGTTTGACTTGCGCCATGCTCTTCTTGAAGAATGCTTTAGTTTTTGTGAATTTTGAGATCTTTTTGTGTTATACAAGTTGTATGTGGTTTAGTTCTCGAAAGCTAATGTCTGCAAACAGGGGGGATGGTATTAGACCAGCTTGTTTCCCCCAGTCCTCACAACTGAAATTCAGGCTTTTGGGAGTGGAGGGTAGTCTGGATTTTTCACTCCTTATCCTATATTAAGGAAGGGGAACCACGAGTTTACTTTGTTTCATGACTGCAAATAGTTATGTTGCTAAATAACAGAAGATTCTTGAGTGTTTATCTAACTGTCTTTTTTCTCGTGTTAGAAAGGACTGCAACAACAGTCAGTCACTCTTCTAAATTAAAAAAAAATGTGTAACTTTTGGAGAGAAGAATAAAATTTTAGACCATAGTAACTGCTACTTTCCTCCAAAATGTTTTCTTTCAGAATTTCCCCCACAATCCTACAGAAAGTTCCTCCCTCCTGCAACTAACTGGCCAAAATTCCTGTCTAGATATAATTTGGAAATGCCACATCCTGTTCTGTATTAAAATAATTGTGAAATGATCTTTTCAGAACATTGGAACAGATATGACCAAACTGACTTAAGATGTCCAGTTCGTTAAGAGGATCCTTTATTGCTGAAGAGATATCACTTGGCTTGATTTTAAAATTATATTGTTGAGATTAGGCCTGGTATTTAAAAGTCTGGCAGAAGGGAAGCTGCGTAGGATACAGAAATGAAGCATGAACCTCATACCATCATTCTGACTTCCAGTGGTTCAAATAAGATTAAACTGTGTACTTCAGCTACATTGATCCGTTTTAAGATGGGACATGTAAATAAGATAAAATTTGTAATTTCTAGAAGTTTTATAATGTGAAACTAGCACCTGTTGTATTTTTATATTTTTGCAGGACAAAGACACAAAGACCGGGACGTGTGGCTACTGTGGACTTCAGTTTAAACAGAAACATCACTAAAAGATTATACCTGTGTGGTTGCAGATTTCTGTTCAGATGTGAACATTTAACTATAAATAAACAAAATATTTAGAAACCCAAGATTAGTGTTTGTTTGTCTTAACTATGGAAAGTCCAGTCTGTACCTTTTTAAAACCTGCTTTGTCAGGTATTTGAGAGCTGAATGATATTACAATACCTGCTTTGTACTTAATTTGGTTTTCATGGAACAAATGTCCTGCCTCGTTTGGCAGACTTCTCGCAGGCTTGGAAGTGGCCCTTGGCTGCAGCACAGGTTTAGTTTGTACCGGGTAGATTTGTACTCTTTTCAACACTGAATTGGATGTAAATGTTTACTGGGGGATTAATTATGCTAGGTGTTTGTCTTCTGGCATTTTTTGTCACTCTTAATTTGTTCATGGCCTAGTATCTGTAGCTAGATTCACAAATGGAAGCAGAAAGATATTATGCTATTCAGCATTACAACACTTACTCCTGGAAGCAAGATTGTCATCCTTGAATTAAGTAGCAACACTTGCTACTTGTTTGAAAGAAACAGCCAGTGCCTTAGAATGTCCTCACCTTTCAGCTCACACAATTACCCTAAGCATTTGTCTTCCACCTGAGAGGATCAGAGTGTAAATAATCTGATTCTGCTTGGGATTCATGCCCTTGGAACCTCTTTAGGAACTGGGTCTTGTCAGACTCAGACTAGGGATTGCTCCATTACAGGTAGCAGCTTCTGCTCCTTTAACACAGATAATTTGGCAATGAGAGCATCCATCTATGTGTAACACTACCTAGGCTGTGTGAGGCTGGTTGTAGGACATCATCTACCTTCTTGTTTAATTTCAGTTATGTAGCATTCCATCATATGAGCATGAGACTCAAAATGGGACGTGTGTCTGGAGAAGGAGGATCTGAGTTTTGGTCTTTGCTCCAGAGAGCATTTAGATCTATTGTCAGTAAGGGACTTTTTTTCTTTTTTTTAAATGATGGTGCTGGAACATGGTCCCAGGTAGTAACTGGTGCTAGGCCAAAGTTTAATGGGGTGTGATTCTAAACCTGCTGTTGATATCACTTCAGTTAAATTGATATGGTGGTATCAAGTTGAACCAAATTATGTGGGCCTGCAGCTGCTTAACTTGCTTCTATCAATTTATGGATGAAGTTGAACCAACACAGGCTTAATGCAAGGTCTGAACTATTCTGTCTATAGAAGCTGTGTGTTCAGAGGCTGTACTGCAATTATACACATGCACGTACACCACTCCTCTTTTCATTCATTCCACCTGTAAGAGCTTAACCTCCCTTTCTGTCTCCCCCCTCTTCCTCCTTCCTTCTCTTGTTTCCATTGCTGCTGGTTTCAGTGATCATCTGACTGGCCTTCAATTCATTCTTTGTAATGACCTAGATTTAGGAAGTAATATTAGAGTTACACATTGTAAATTCATTGTAAACTCAGTGTAGGTTACCAGGCACTGACTCTGTAAGCCCAGGGTCTGACTGAGCTAGATGGCTGTTATGATGGCTGTAGTTCTGTGGTGTTAGTGCAGTGGCCAAGTTCAAGATGCCTTAATGTATGTTGCGTTTTGAGTAGCACCTGAGCATGTACAAAGGTGGCAAAAGATCTTTTCATAAAACCCAGTAACTTGCATATGGCCTATCTGACCTTATGCAAGTGATCTGTCAACTTGAGCGTAAATGTGACCTTATAAATGGTCTTCTGCTAAGTCCATCTCGTGCTCTAAATATAATTGCTTGAACTTGCAATGTCTGTCTTAAAGCATAAATCTGGTTGCTTTTTAGTCTGGCGCTTTACCAGTTTGTAGAGCATTTTGGCTGGCACAGTTTTCTCATGGTGCAGTCATCTCTGCAGAGAGACCTGAAACGAGTAATTGTATGTTGTCCTCTTCCTTGGGCCTTTGATTTTCTTATGAATAATATATCTGCTTGGATCATTCCTGCTCATAATAAATCAACAGTGTTTAAATTGGCATGGCATCTGCTGAGGACACAGACAAATCCCATCTCACTGGTCTCAACTATGCAGTGCTGTTCTTGGATATTCTCTCTGAAGTACTTGTGATATGTGAAGCTGTTGACACCAGTGAAACAAAGAAGGTCTCTGCTTCGCAGTGGTGATCGTCATAGGAAAACTTAAGACTTTGGTCCCTATCATTTCCTATGTGTGCAGTGTGTATATCTAGTTGTGAATGACTGTTCACATGAAGCCTTCCACTTTGAGCCACACCATCCACGTATATGTGGAAAGGCCAACCTTGATCTTCAGGAAAAAGAAGTGAGGAAAAGCAGAAACTTTTATTGTGGTAGTCACAAGCAGATACATGTGAAAATGGATTTATGAGGACAGACTAAAATGTGTCAGTATCAAATAAGCATTACAGTTTTCAGGCAACAAATTCAGACTAGAAAGCAATATGGACTAAAACTTTCAGACTAAAATTCTGTCAGTCGCTGTTTCATTCTTTGTAGATAATTCATCCCAGGCTGGAACTATAGTCTCTTACTCCAATTCCCAGAGAACAAACCACAGTTTATACTCTGTCACTATGGGAATACGAAGTATTCTACATTGATGCATAGCTTGCTTTAACAATTGTGTCTTGCCTTTACCTACTATACAGATAGGCTCTTATATCTTTACTGCTATTATTTAAGCTTTTCTTAGTGAAAATCACTATATATTTTAACTTCCAAACCAAGTAAGGAGCATCCATTCTTTTTCTCATGTTACTTGGTAGCTTTCTGTCCTCTAATTAAAAAGTAATGAATTTACAAGGGAAGTCCTGTTTGTTCACAAGAGCACAAAGCACTACTATGACTACGGCATCATCTGCAAGTGTACCTTTTTTTAAAACTTCTATCAGTCGTATGGCATCTGATTGTGCCCTGGAAGTTGCTCTTTGCTTCTCCAAATCAGCAAATAGTACCCCTAGACTTGTTACTCTCTGACCTTCCGGTAATTCCTGCACTTTCTATTTAATGCTGTTGCAAGTACCGGCTAGAATGCAGCGTACTGTAATAGCAACAGAAATGTTTGGTTCTGGAATATCCACATTGCTGGCGTTCTTTGGTGTGTTCCCTGCTATAGGTCTACGTTAGTTGGAGAGGCAATTAAACCTTTCTGTGGTGGTCTGGCAGTATGTAGTCTAAAGCCAGGGATTCTGCAGGAGCCCATCTGGCAATTCAGTCTGGCCAGAGGAAGAGACCCATCAGGGAATTCTGAGCCTGCAGGCATCTCGTCACAAAGTTCACGGCGCAAATTACAGTGCGTCTACCTCTCCAGACGTCCATCAGGATTTGGGTAACTAGGGAAGAATAGCAGCTTCACTTTTCCTAATCGGAGGTGATATAGCGGAGCAAGAGGAGTACGATTAAAAACATGATGTGTATCATTGCTGTCGCTCTGATTTGGGCGATCATCCTTTCACGTGCTTTTATTTTTGCCAAGCGTTGCCCAGCGTTAGCGGCATGTGCACCGAGATACTCCTTGAAGACCTCACTTGCCCGGGTAGCGGCAGCTCTCCCTCCAGGCTTTCAGGGCCCGGCGCCATTTTCCACCGACTGATTCCAGCAGGGGGGGGGGCAGGTTACCAGTGGAACACAATGCGAGGGACAGGAAGAGTTCACGTGTGGTGTTACTGTTTTGAATGCTGGGGCAGGGCACCCGGGGCAACCGCTGAAGCAGCCGCCCGGAGCTCGCCCGACGGTCGGCGGCGGCGGGGCAGGACGGGGCCTGCCCAGCGGCGGCTGCTCCGTCACCCTGCCTGGCGGCGGCAGGCTGCGAGCTGGAAGCCGGGCGGCGGAGGTCGGTGAGGGCTGCTCAGAGGAGGCGCAGCTCTGCGTTCTGCTGAGCCTGACCAAATGTGGCCGCAGGTCATTAAAGACCCCTTGCAACCACCGTCCCCCGGGCCGGCGCCTGCGCAGAAGAGCAGGAACCTTCTAGAAGAAGCCCCGTGGAAGCCCTAGGGAAGCCGGCTGTGGGCAGAGGCAGACCCGCAAAGGGCTGTGGCTGAGGGAGGCAGGCCGCTGCTGCCCGGGTGCTTCTGTCAGGGCCCTTCGCTGGATCCAAGGTGGCGATGCTTTGATACTTACCCCTTCCTCCCTCTCTTATTTCTTCTCTTCCTCCTACCTTATTGTTGGGAGTATCTTGGTATGGTTGTTAAATGTTAAGCTTTTTACTGAAAATGCCTGCTATGCCAAAATTAGCCACGCTTGTGTTACAAGTCAGTGTTAAGCGAAGGTTATTTTGAGCATTTAGGGGCCACTGTTGTGACCCCTGCCTGGGGCTGGCGGAGCAGCGCGGGGCGTTGAAGTCCTCCCGGTGCCTCCTGTGGCGTCACTGCTCACCTGTACTGCAGCGGGCTGCCTGGAGGTCATCTCCCCAGCCTGACCAGTCGGACCGGACACATAATCACCAGTTTTTTCCACAGGCAGAGCAGCTCATAGAGCTTAAATGTGTTTGAGATGCAGTTACGGGTACTTTGGTTTTTTTTACCACCTGAAAGTTAGGTGGCCATTATTGATTATTCTGGGTTTGCACTGCCATCCACCACCATCCAAAAACCCTCAGTATTCAGGTGTCAAAACTTGAGCTGACAAAGCAAAAATTGCTGTGTGAAAAACAGATTTTGGAAATGCAACAGGGGAACCAGGAACATAAGGCGTGCACTGTAGAAAAGATCTGGGGGAGCAGTGGGAACACTGCCTTAAAGCTCTTTTCTTTTAAAGGGGCTGTAGTTTCCTCAGGTGTGATGCAAATGCTGTGAAAAGTTGCATAACTGCGTTTATCCGTAGGTCTTCTGCTGATACAACATGCTGCTTCAGGAAGTCCTCTCCATCTCTTAGCCCTAAGCAGTGTGAATCCAGCTATGAAACGAAAATAAATCTAAACATTGCAGAATTTATAAAACTAGCTGCAGCTTTGTAGGTATTTTCCCACTATTTTTTTTTTATGTTTGGCTTTGGATGTATTTTCTCCTTTACATTTTTTTTAACTTTTTTCCTGTTTTCATTCTTGTCCTCTTCCATGTTTCTGTTGCTCCCCTCCCCCACCCCCCCAATCGCTTTATTAAGGACTAGGTCTTTGACAGGGCAATGGTTATCTTATAATAAAGCTCTGTGTGGCTCTTGAGAAGAGCCACTAATGCTTATCTCCTATTTCAGTCAGAGTGCCTAACTCAAAACCCTGTTCTTTCTGAAATTCCGTCACTTGGTTTGAAGCATAGTTTAAAGTGATCTAAGTGGGCAGTCACTTGCCTAGATTTTCTCTTGGTGTTGTGTGATCAAGAAATCTAGACTGCTTTTGCTACAGTCATTAATGATTAAATGAGATATCTTTATTTTGGACTAATTACAAATGTAGGAGAAAGATCTAAGAGGAAATTTGAGACTTTATAGTACAGCAACATAATAAAATATTGCATAAACTATACTAGTCTTAAATTATGGTCTGTCTGAACAGCAAGTCGTTTCCATTTGTGTTAACTTTGTCTAAATATTGAAGTCACTGACTTTCATTGGCATGAATAACTTTGGAAGATTGAAATTTGTTTTATCTATTGGAGATACAAAAAGGAGGGGAAAATTAGTGTAGAAGCCTGGTGTAATCTGTTTACTTGGGACAGAATGTTTGGGGTTTTTTTTTGTGTGTGTTTCTTTTTTTTCCCAAAAAAGATGTAGTTAGGAACACACACACACATAATTAATTAAAGATTTTTCTGGCCATATATATACTTCTACTATACTTTGACCTGTTGTGGGGAAAGAGTCAGTTTCAAGAAAATTTCAGGTACGCTGGATCTTTGTTTCAAGGAAGGAATTCTTGTTTAAGGGAAGGAGAAGAGAGCACAAGATGCATCTTTGCCCTTCGCTATAAATAGTCTGCAAATGGTAGCAAAGCTATGATTTAGTACCTAATTAGACTTATGGAAGTGCCTTAATCTTTGGACTGTGCAATGCTCTTTGGAAGCTTTTCAGCTTTACAGGATGTAAAACCCAGTTCTTGGGCATCAGCTGCTGAAAGGAAATCTGAAATGTGTTTTAGATACTAAAAAAAAGGATTTATAAACAAATTGGAATAACAGTGACTGTAGCAGAAAACTTCAGATGGTGATACAAAACAAGATTATTAGCCCTAACCATCTACTCATTATCAGTAGTGAAAAAGGTAATGTTGTATTGGAGAATTCTAATGTGACTGATGTGTACTGCAGATTTCATCTTAACAGTCCTAAATTTTAATCTATTAAATCATGTCCTGAACTCTTGAAACAGCAAGGACAGGGACTTTATTTTAGTGCCCTTTGGTAAACAACTGTGAGATGGTGGTTGATTGGGTTGGTGGTTTTTGGTTTTTTTTTTTTTTTTTTTTTTGAGTGCTTCTTGTGGGCAGTGAGACTGTACAAAAAATGACTCCTTTGGAAGGATATGAATACATATGGAAAGCATATCAGGTAGGTGCTAAGGATAGACATCTTGGTTAATATAAAGCTGCTTTCAATTTTAAATTTTAAGATAACAGAATGCCATTATCGGTTTTGTGTAATGAAGGCACATTGGAAGTACGGCAATGTGGTTGAAGAATGGGATCGGCCTGACCTAATAATAACCTGGTGTGCCTGTATGTAAGGGAGGCTGGACACTGAAAATGAAAGAACTTCAGAGGGAAAAATGTTTTCTTCCTTAAATATATTCCGTGTGGCAAGGATTCCACTGTTGGTCCTCTCTGAGGGCAGAGTGCATGGACAGATCTGAAATGAGGCATTTTAAAGGCTAAGGTTGGCAGAGGGATTGTAGCAGTTGCCCTCTTGATCGGCTCCAGAGCTCTAAATCCCATCAACTGCAGCCTCCTGCAGAGCGCTCTGAGGAGCAGCACATCCAGGGTGAAAACTGGACCCACTCCATGTTTGGTTTGTGCCAGCCCTGAAAGACGAGCTGAGTGACATGCAGAGGGGGGATGCAGGGGATGATGTTTGAGTGTGCTGTCTGCTGGTCACTCATAACCATGAGGGTCAGGACCAAGGCTATTGTCTGTCTGCATGTGGGAGAAAAGTCCTACCTGATATTGTTGATTTATTAATTAATTTGTAAACTTCCTTGAGTTTATTTTGATTTTTGTTCCTTCTGCACAGGTATGTTTCTGGAGGTTTAAAATACTTTGACTCAATGCCTATGAATTGTATGTGGTGAAATGTGATATTTTCAGATCTGGTCACTGAGGTTCCTAGATTTCTGGGTGGGAGTTCAAGTTGGGTCTGTTTATAGTTGAGGAGGACACAGTTGTGGCCTCCAGTTATGAGCACTGGAGATCAAGCCAGAACACATGCTTGGGTTTATTTTGCTTGGCTTACACTTCTTGATGACCTTCCTGTAACCGCAGCAAAGGAGTGTAGGGTCAGGAAGAAGAACGGGACTAAGGTACAGATGGATCTTGCAATGATTTGGGGTTTGGGAAGGTTTCAGAGTCCTGTGGCTGAGAAGTAGCCCTGCAGGCTGGATTCCTGAATCACAGCAACAGCTGCTGGTAGCATAGCCAGACGTGGTTGTTGTTTCTTTGTGTGTAATAAAGTTGTGCCAGTAAAACACTGTTCAACTTATTTGTAGAAGGTCTGGAAAAGGGGCTGGAAAAAGAGATGGCAAATCTTCCGTATCGGTTTATTTGGGATAGTAAAGAGAAAGTTACCAAAGGAGGTTTTTGACTGATTGGGCAACACACCCCACCCACCCCCCAAGCCACAGAAATGTGGTGTAGATAAATGAAAAGCAATGTATGAGAGCTTAGTTTCACATATAAAATTACAAATCTGAGCTATTATCAAATATTATCTGAGCTGAATCAGACAGGAGTGAGATTCTAGGGTTATCATATTTCCATTTTTTAAAAAAATCAGCTCAAAACTCAATAGCGGTCACAAAATCAAGTCTTTATTAGGAATTATTGTGAAAAAAAAGCAGGCAAAAAAAGAGAAGAAAGTATATTTGAATGGGGAAAAGCTTAGAGAAGGGTAAAAAGGATAAAGGTTTCTGTAGAAGGAAGAACAGGTCGAGTAGTCTGGGACTCTTAGTCTGTTCAGTGTTATGATAGAGATCTACAAAATTCTGAATGGTAGGGAAAAGGTGGTTTGACTGTTTTAAAGGGCAAATCACAGATATCTGTAAAAGCCAGAAAATAATGATGAGCTGATTCTTTTGGGAATATTTAGTCAGGTTAAAAAAAAAAAATGTTGGGCATGCTATATGGAAATTTTACTTGTTGGCTTAGAGCCGGAACTAAAGGAGGCCACGTGGATTAAAAACTTATCCCCACATTCAGAGGACAGCTAGTAAAGCTGTGCAATTAAGTAATACGTGTATTTTAAGTCTGAAGGAAAATGAAGGAAATAAAAGGGAAACAAGACCGATAGCGCACATAGCTAAGGCTGATAAGAAGTGCTGAATTACTTTAGAATCAGAAAGGGTCTTAACAGATGTATTGGTCTAATGTGAGAGGTATGTGCTAAAATTGTTAACTTATGTAAAAAGACAGGAAAATTAAAAGATGTATCAGTTATATTATGGAATTGCGTAATAGAAAGTCAATTAAATAACTTCCAGTAATAGGCACTCAAGGGGTTGCTCTTTAGTAGCTGCTAAATTTAGACATTTTTAAATTGGCATGCCCAGATAATGAGTTTCAACAGGGCTGTCCAATGAGCTTCCTGGATCATTAATATTAGTTTTTGATAAGCTTTGAAATACTGGAGAAATAGGACAAAAATGGCTAATGTGCCAACATTCGTAGAGGGTAAAAGGCATGACCTGGGTAATTACATGTCTGTCAGCTTGACATCACTTCTGGGCAAAATAATAAAGGACCTAATTAATAATGAATTAAAGAAGTGTTGTATAATTAGTGGCAATCAACATCCGTTATAGGAAAACCAGACCATGTCAAGCTAGCTTGATGTATTTTTGGTGAAATTAGTAGCAGTGGTTGATAAAGCTAAAAGTGTTAATGTAGTATCTTCTGATTTCTGTGATGATCGGACTTAGTGGTAGTCCATAGTTTGATTCAGAAATGAAAGTCTTGTGTAACTGGCCGGCAACACTTCACATGTTTTATGTGCATTAAAGGGTAGCTAATTCTTAGGTGTGAAAATGTCAGTGTAAAATGAGACTCATCACTGGAAGGATGCATTCCTTGATGGTGTCTTTTCTCAACTCTGTGGCACCTAGCTTCTTATCAGTGTCCTAAAAAAACATGTAGTAGCTACTGATGGTTTGCCAGGGACTGAAAGGTTGAAGCATTGTTAAGTGAGGAAGAGGATTCAGCAGCGATACTGTGTGCTGCCACTTACCCAGCCAGAGCTGGCCCAAAGCTGAATGTGTTTCAATGCAGTGAAAAATAAAATGCTGTCCAAACTTATTGAAAAAATTTATTTCTGTGAAGTGATAACGGTAACAGCCTGAGTTGCAATGTATCCTGTGTGAATAGCAGCATTAGTGACTTCAGGTAACAGGAAGCATTGACTATTGCATTTGGCTGGTGCAGATTGTTGATCATCAGATTACTATGAGTTTCCAGTTCAATGTGTGTCTTAAATAACTTTTATAAACTCTGGAGGAATAAATAGAGATGTATTGAGAAGGCAGGCATATTTCTGAATTTGGCATGACTGCATTTTTTACTTAAATGCTGTGTCCAGTTTGAGGTCTGTGGTTCATTAATTAATATGGATAAATTAGAGAAAGTTCAGGGGAAGCCATGGCACTAATTACAAGAGTAAAAAGTGAAAGATCTAACAAGCTTCATCTTTGCACTTCCTCATAAATGAGGTTAAGGGATGACTTGATCAGGGTCTACCAGTACAAACTCAGGTATCAAAACCTTGATAATTGGCTCTTTAGTCTGACTAAAAAGGGTAAAATCTGGTGGCTGTATGCTATAGACCAGCAGATTCAGACTAGAGGAAAGGAGGCTTCACAGTGAGTGTGATTTACTAAGGATTGCAATAGATTCTGTAGCATTGCTGACTCTACTTCTGAGGTTGGTGTTTTCTAAAATGTGTGTGAAGGAAGGGGTTAACAGGGATTTTAATAGAAGTGGCATTACCTAATAGTTGCTGTGCATTTAAAAAACTGATAATGCTTGTCTATTGTCTAAATTAACTGAAGCAGAGAATCTTGCATCTCCATACAAAGGGGTTAGTTCCTGATAGGGGCTGGGAGTCACCTAGAACCGGTCAAGACCGACCCTGCTGTATGGATGGGAGCCAGGAGAGAACTGAGTTTGCGCAGAAACAAAGGTCAATCAGCGGACACCGTGATGAAGAGGATGGGCCTTCATC
>Ga0065711_1040216_pt1 | contig 17151 bp, 6 predicted proteins | sample Hoacrofraction12_FD_59098 | JGI IMG/M metagenome (GOLD analysis project Ga0065711, IMG submission 59098) | Hoatzin crop microbial communities from Cojedes, Venezuela - Epithelial fraction 12 v2 (version 2) | ecosystem: Host-associated > Birds > Digestive system > Esophagus > Crop | place... | reverse complement strand
TGGTGGTGTGGAAACTAATTGAAAAATGTGGAACCCCTTGAATTATCCAGTGTACTACTTCTCTTTTTATTTTCTGTTTCACCTTGAGGGGAGTTTTCAAGGATAATCTATGCACAATTTTTAGATTTTGAGTTACTGAGCACATCCTCCTCAGGACCATAGTGAGATAGGTGAGGATAATAATGTATATTTTGCAGCTGAAAAGTAGCAGCGGTGGGAAAAACTGGTTATTGAGGGAGTTACTCTGAGAAGTTTGAATTTATGCAAATGGAGACTTAAGACTGGAAGCTTCTGCATGAAATTATGGATGACAAGCCATCAGTGCTTATTTTGTCCTTTTCAAGAATCTTCAGCATGTATCTATCACTGAGCTTTATACTGGAAGTACAGGAGAAGCATAGCTGATGGTAGATGTGTTTATCTGATGAGCTAAATCAATGACATCCACTTATACTGGCACAGATATGGTAATAAGCATGGGTTGCTGCAGGTTTTGCACATTTTATGTATAGCTTTAAACCTTTTTATGTGACTAATACATATGTATTTTCTTATTTAAAAGAAACAGGTACAATAATGCTGGAAACATTTTGAAAATGACTGGCTTTCTTTGGGGATGTGTAAGTAGGGAAATATGGGAAAGGTTTGAAAGAGTAATTTTCTTCTCTCCGACTGGAACATTGTCAGAGGTAAAGGCTTCAAACGAGATGCTGATCTCATTGGAAACAAAATCTGCTGCTCTCTCTTCACAAAGAAGAGCACTTAGTGTGAAAACTTTCACAGTATGTTGTACTGTATGCCATGAACTTGATATAGGGAGAAACACACTTGATTAACACTTTGCGGTGTTTGTGTATTCAGTAACAACTTGCCCATCTTGTCACCTCTCTGCCTTGCTTCTTCCATTTGCTGCTCTGCAGTATTGCACACATTTTCAAGGCAGTCTTAATGGTGTGTAACACCTTCCTTTCTTCAATGTAAAGGTAATGTTTTTCAGTACAGTTCATAGAAGAGATTTGAGAGCTTAAATAGTAACTTGACCTCTTTCTTCATTTACGTGTCTCAAAGCAATGCCATTTACCTGAGGCACAGGGATTTTAGATGCAGGAAGCTAATCTTAGCCTTCCCATTTAGGGAAAGTGGCTCCTCTCTAGAGCTGCATGTGGCTTGTGAACAGTCCCCAAGTGGCTGACGTGCCAGGACTCATAAGCACATGGTGCTATAGGCATGATGGCTGCTGAGAAACTGGAATTGCCAACTCTGAATTGCAGACCTCGCCAGGCCTCTCTGGGACACTACCTTCTAATAATGGAGTGGAAATCTTAGGAATTGTAATCTTGACCTATCTGAAAACCTCCTCAGAAATTTCTGTTCCTCTTATTTCTCTCAGATGCTCTGACTGATTTCTTTTTGCTTTGGTATGAGGTGGAGAGGGCTGCCATGGGGGCTAGTGCTGTCAGCGCCGGGGAGTGACTGCCTGTCCTGGCTCCATGCACGAAGGTGGTACCTGCTTTAATATGCATTAGCTTTGGAGGGGTCCAGCTGGTCTGCAGCATTTGCATCCATGAATTTGAGCTGCGCAGTACAGGCAGAATTTCAGGAATATTCTGTGTTAAGGATATGTTTTCCTCCCACTCCATCCCACTGGGCCTCTGCATGGTCTCACTGGGTTTGAGGCTTCAGAATGAGGAGCAGATTGGAGGACCTGTAGAATTTAGTCATTTATGTGGTTTTCTGTTGATATTTCTGACATTGCTTTGAAAAAATCTCAACCCAGTTTTGCAGAAATATCTGTGGTTATTGTGCCCATGACAGAATAAGCTATAGAAATCACAGTAGTACACAAGCAGGCAGTTCCTGCCAAGATCCTCTGCTTCTGTCAGTTCCACAAGCCAGTTGGATGTGGAAGTGGGTTTCTGGATCTTTGCTATGCAATAGGGCGAGGCGAGATGAGGGATTGATACCACCTCATAGGTGAAGGGCTGTGTTCCTGCCCAAGATGGCAACAGAAAGAATTTTTGCCCCCACAGTCAGTACACAGGGTTAACAGGCAGAAAGGGAATACAGACTTCTAGCTAACACAGGCAAATGCTTCTAATGGAGGACCATTTTCATTTTGTGTTCCGGTTAATATTTAATCATATCCAGGAAAAATGAAGGAAGCCCACAAAGGACCCAACAGTGAAGAAGCGACTGATGACAATCTAAGAAACTGAAAAATCCAATTCAGTTTTTGTCACCAGTTAAAGATGAAACTGTTTAATTTGAAAAAGAAATAAAACACAGCTCTGGCTTATCACCCAAATTACTTTTGCATTATTTCAGCTGATTATAAAGCCATGTAAAAGGAGAGAGGGTGCACTGTCTCTGTTTACTGTACAGAAAATCTTAGTTCTCTTAATGTGTTTAAATAAGCAATTACACTGTAGGGAAGGAATATAATGCTTTAATGCAAGATGTCTTAGAGCTCTTTCAGTGTTTTGCTTTGTCTCTTGTAAGGAGACGAATTGCTGTTTTCTTCACAGGTGGCATTCAGCCAGCCAAAAACTGCTAATTATATGTTGTCATGGTTATCTTGTGCATACTTGCCGTTCACTGGACAGCCATCATAAAATATTAAAGGTCAATGCAGGATAGTTCAAGGATGTTTTGGGGAGAAAAGGGTGGTGTGTTTATAGTGAGAAAGTAACCAAGAAAGGGAAGACAGTTTGAAAAATAACAGCCTGCAGTTTGGTTTGCTGTTTTCGGATGTGGAAGAGTCTAAGATGAGGAATTCCTGTTCAGTATAGTCATGAATTGTTTCTTAATAGTAGCACAGAAGCCACGATCACAATTGGAGCCCTTTTATGCCGCAGTCTGCATGAGGTAAGAATCTGGTCCTTGCCTTCAAGCTTTTCACCATCTAAACAGTAAGAAACGGGGGAGCAAAATATGTAATCAAGCAGAGCAGAAAAGTGGTGATGGTTCCACTTGTCTCTAAATTTTTTCCATTTAAATTATTTATCTTTTGCGTAGAAGACACATGCAGACACATTCAGATAGATGTCTTCTGCGTGGAAGGCCTGTTAGGATGGAGGCAATAATAACAATAACAAAAAGGGAAAGTTGGAGAGCAAGTAGGGAGAAAACCTGTTTGTGGAATTGAGTAGGGGTCTGGAGGAGCAAATGGTCAACCAGGAGCTGAGGAGAGCTCAGGGTTCCATGTAAATTGATCACCGTCCTGATATTTTGACAGGCTGAGGGTAGCTCTGTTTCCTCCAAAAGGCTGAGGGTATTGTTAGAGCATTTAGAAGGGAGTCTGTAGGATGGGAGGGGTTCGCTAGATTTTTTTTTTTTTTAAGTTTTTCTTCTCCATGCAGTTTCTAGGCAAATGCCTGCTCCTGCTTACCCAGCAGACCTTGACCTGATCTCCAGAGCCCCTGGGGAATCTCTGTCTTTTCTGTCACTAGCGAGGATGGAAATGGGGGACGGAAACTTTCTCTGTATTGTCATTGCTGGGGCTTTTCGTATGAAATCTTGCATTACCCCTACTTGAATTACATTCTGGCTATAAACTGAAAAGCAAGCTGTTTCACAAGCTGTGATCAGTGAATTGGTAGTAGCTATTAGGAGAATGAAAGTAAGTCGGTTCTTAAAGCAATGACACTTTCTTCTTTAAGTAATGCAAGGGCTGGAACTGACTACTGTAATGCTTTCCTCGTGTTTGTATTTCCATGCAAGCCTTTTGCGAGGTCTCTCTAGAAGCGATACAGACAGGGTTTGGTAGATACAACCATACTTCTTGAACATGCTGTGGAGTTTTCCAAATAGTCTTTGCAACTTTCAGAAGAGCAGCGTGATGTGGGGAACTGAATCTATGTGGCTTAATGATTTTTGTTAACCTTCGCTGTCTTGAAATGAAATTAATTCATTTTCTAGAGCTCTATATGTGTGTCTGCATGGAGTGGGGCAGATGGCTGTATGTTCAGTCTGATCTGACTGATGAAAACCAGTTGTACTGTGGAAGTTCTGCAGCCATGTTAGTGCAGTGCTGCATCTGGAAGTCTGGTGTAACTTTTAAGATAGCTTCCTACTTCAGTGTAATTTGCACCCATGGCTTCGAACCATACTTTTGGCAAAATCTTCTTGTAATGGTGCCTGGCAGGCCAAGGAGCTGTGCTGTTTCTCCAGGTGGAGATGACTTGATCTGTGCAAAGCTGGTAATTAACTCACTCAAATAAAACCTATTTTGCCAATAACACTGCATGGTGAATAATGTGGCACCTTTTACTTACAGTGCCAAGAGACTGAATCTGACTTGGAGAAAGTTTGTATTGCTGAACTTGAGTTGCTTGCTGCTATTGTACAAAAGTAAGCATGAGTAACAGTCTAAATAACTTAGAGGAACAAACTAGATAACAACCTAGCTGAGAATTCAGAGATAGATATGTGTAATTACCTATTAATCTACACAGAATAAATAACATTAAAGTGATATATCAAGTACAGGAAATAATAAAAATTCCACAGTGATTTTCACGCATGTGGGAATATACATCATGGTTGAAAATAGAAGACCTAGTTAAGTTGGTTTTCATAGCGGGTTGCAAACACTGGTTTATTTTTAAAGGACTTTTCTGGCGAAGTTATGGTAAAGGTACTCCAAGTGACAGCAATGAAAATCCTAGTAAATTGCATGGCTCTTCCAGAATAGCAGTTTCAGTTGCTGTGTGGTCTGCTTCCATTAATAGTAAAGGTCCGTTCTTAAAAAATTCTTTAGCAGTTTTTTTCTGTTTTTTCCACTAGTCTTTCCTAAGCAGCTTCCAGTGTCCTCATATAATACTCTTTTTCAGTCTGGTTCATCGATATTGAATATTATCCTCCTAAGTTTCCTGCAGTGTCAAACTAAATGCTTCTTCTCTTATAGTTTATGACTCCAGGTAACCGTGATGAAATACAGCCAATAAATTATTAGCCTCACTCTTCGCATGCTGCACAATTGCCTTTATGTATTTCACAACAGCACAAAAATGTATGTGCCATATACTTCACAATAGCACAAAAATGTGTGTGCCTTATACTTCACAACATCTCAACAGGATTTTTGGTGTGGATAAATGTTCTGAGCTGAATTCAGATATAGAGATGCCAAAATCCAATTTTGGGAGATCCTTACACCATTGCCCAGCTGAAATTAGCTTACTCTTTCTGTCTGATGCCTTCGTGACTGCAGCTTCTGAGATGGATACCAGCACCTACCTGAGCTCCAGCTGGCTTTTCATATTAGGGCTAACGCCTGCAAGTGTTTGTCTCTTCTGGAATCTGCAAAGCATGCTTAACTTATCTGAAATTCATAAATTCATAGCACATGGAGCTAGGAAGAATCATGGTGATTAAACTCTTCCACAGCATGAGGCAGAGAGTTTCACTCTGATTTTTCTTTAACCAGCTCCATAATTTGTAGTTCAACAACAGTATATTTTTCAAAAAGGTGTCTGATTTTGCTTTAAGAACTCTCAAAGTATCTATTGTACTTTTAATCATTCTTTTCCACTAAATAATTCCCTTAAGTGTCAATTGTGTATGTTTTTTTTGTATTCTGGCATTAGCGTAATTCATTATGATGTGCTTGTGCATGCTGTTTAATGAGGTTGGCTTGGTATTTATTGAAATAATTGTGGGATATATAACATTTGTGCATGCCAGCTCTATGAGGTAAAATTTGGTACTTCTGGATAAAGTGCCAAGTGTTGTCTTGATGCCAAATAAGGCATGGTATTTCATGGAAAACAATGCCTGTGTTGTGACTGAAAGGGTAAGTATTTCCTTTCATGAAATAAGTAGTGGATCAAAAGCAAGCACTTCATTATTTTTTCAGCTGTGGAATTAGCTGGCATTATACCAAAAGCAGTAGAAATTATTTTAGTGAAGAAATCATTAAAACTACTATAGAGCCACTGTTTTTCTGGAAAATTGCTAACACAGAAAGTACAGGAGGGAAAAATTTGATGAACATGCAACTTTTATTCTTTTAATCAAATTTTGCACTATGTTTTGTGTCAGCCTTCTCTGGTAAGTGCTGCTGTCAGCGTGCTCAACACATGTCCCTGAGTTTTGGAGAATCCTTTATAACCCCCTGTACTACGTTTTCCTGTCTTTACGTTTCCAAACTGTCTTTAAGAGAAGCCTAGTAAAAAGGCATCGGGTTTGCTCAGGAAACTTTCGGCATTCAGGCCATATAGGCAGTGACCATGTGAAAAAAACAATCCCAGCACCAGTTTTATCTTCAGTCTTTCTGTTTCACTCCAGTCTTAGTAATTGCCTCCATCTCTACTTTTTTCACTCGTGAGTCCTGATCTAAAGATACCCAGGTAAGAGCAAAGAGAAGAGATGAACTATGGGTGGGGGATATCTGTGACAAGATCAGATGATGAATTTCTGCTGAAATGCAAATTAGTACTCAGTACTTCAGGGACTTCATTGCGAAATAAATTTTATCTTGTCCTAATTTCTCATAGTTCCAGCTTGTTAAAATCTTGTATAAACTAAAGTTGGAGCCACCCGCAATCACTGAAAAATTAAACTCCAGAAGATAACTACTACATTCTGTTTTAGTCTGTACATCTGTTACTGCTGTGTGCCTTGACAGGATTATTGGGCAGAAAAAGTGTTTCACTTTAGCCAAACAGTAAGGACCGCCACTTTTCTGTCCTTGTTGCTCACTGTGAATTGGAATGAATGGTGTTTTCCTTCAGAAAAGCATTCACTGACTTTTTCTGCCTCCCTGCCAAAGTAATTATATATGGAGTGAGTTTCTGTTTTCAGGAATTATTCTGGGTTTTCTTTTGTTGTGTTGGGGGTTTGTTGCTGGGTGGTTTGTGTTTTTTAGATTTTTTGCCTTTAGACTGACTACAGCACTTATGAGCTACCAGCCTGTCTTCCAAGAGGATGAAATGCCATGTTAGGTATTATTAATAGAGCCTTTGTGCTTTTCCTTGGCCCTGCTTGAAGATGTTCACATGTGATTAACAGACTACAGTTAAAACACACATCCACTCTATACATTCTATCTAAACTCTTCAATGGCATGAGACCAGTTAACTATGGATGAAATTTTCTCTTTAAACAGCTGTCTTGGTCATCTTCAGTTTAGTTGGTTTTATCTGACTGCAACACAGCTGTTTAGAGATTTATTTTTTTTTCCCTTCCAGCAGCTGTGATCAGCGTGACTTACATGACCCCTGAGTTACTTTCATGAAGTGAATAGTATCATATTCTATAGATGATGCTCCTAAGAGTAGAATAGATTTTTCTTTTAAAAAGAATGAAATTTTTCCTCTACTGTTGAAAATCATTGCTTCAAAAGATGTCCTGTGTCAGTTCAAATGTTAAAGATTTTTCTTTTTGCGTCTTGCAGTTTTCTAGACAGCCCTTGTTTCTCTGCAGTCCTCGGTTCTTAACAGTGAACTGCAGGGCATGGAAAATGATGCCTGGAAGATGTAGCAGATCTATTTTTTTACTTTTGAAATGTAAATGGGGCAAAGGGACACTTCACGATATTGGTATTGTTCACTTCTGCATAGAAAAAACCTTCCCAGCTTTACATTCCTTCATTGACTGCAGGTAGTAAAAGTTGGAACCACATTCTGTGTTGATATCATCAAATCAGAAAGAGTGAACAGAAAGAAATTGACTTATTTGGTTGAAATCAGATCCAATATCTACTTAATGAATCAACAGTTTTGTTCAGTTTCATTAAAGCATGTGACAAATTTTATGCGAGAGTCAATGCTTCAAGGTCTAGTCGTTGGCTTCTTCGAGTCTGCTCCGCCAGAGCAAACCCCAGACCTCTGCTCAGCTTGTTAACTGTAGGACAACAAGAGTTGATGCATAGGGACATGAATTAACTGATTGGTTTTGCAGTGTTCTATGTTCTGGGACAGAGGCTAATCTTGTTTAGATGAATGATCTATACCGCCTTCAGGGACTTCATTATGTCTGTATATATTTGTCGCATTTTCCAGCCTACTGGTGGAATGAGAGATAAGTTCTTGGGAATTTGAGGTCACCTCCTGTAGGTGAAGGTGACTATAAGCACTGTCACCTGTTGTGGAGCAAGAACCATTGCTCCTTAAAGACAAGGACTGAATAGTAGATAGATCGTGACTCTTCTGAGGTGTTTGCAATCTCAGCTGAGTGTTGATGCAAGCCTCTGTTGACACCTTCCTTGCATACCACAGAACCTCATATTCTTTTTCAGACATTTTGGTTTAGATAGAACATGTGGAATTATTAGTTTGCTGATGCAAACTTACTGAGTTTATCTTACTGCACTTAGTGTAATGATTTTTTTTTTATTTCATGTTTATGTATACAAGAAAAAAATAATCAGTCTTTTGGTTTCAGCTAACTTTTTAGCAGCAGAATGCAACAGTATCATCTGGAGAACAGCACTTCAGACAACAGGGTTATCACTTAGAAGCTGAGTAGAGCTGATGCAAAGTTTGACTGGGCGCATACGGAGTGGGGACTGATGATGTGTTTCCTGAAACAGTAGCTGGTTTTAATTTGTTGATTTTTTTTTTTCTCTTGCTCCACTGAGTATCACCTCTAATTATGTTAGCATCTGTTTTTCTTGCTGACAGTCGTGATCTTCAGAATCCTACATGTTTTCAGAGAAGGTATGATGCCGTTGGCATCGATTTGACTTTTGGATGCACCACCTAAGTGGAGTTCAAAGTTGTATCAGTCCTTCACTGAACATTGATAGGACACTTTGTCACTTAACCAGACTTTTTCATGCTGCCTTTACATTATCTTCAAAACCTTGTTTGATTCCATCCTTCTCACCTCATACCCTACCCTAGTCAAACCCTGTAAAGTATTTTGTTCTTGTTCATACTTGTTCTCCTAGACTTCTTTCTGTTCTGATGCTTTTTTCCCATACTTCTATTTTGACTGGGACTTCTCTTACTTGCATTCCTTAAATAACTGTGCTTTCCCTGTCCAGGTGTAGCTGTTCTTGCCTTCCTAACACCACCACAATGTAAAATAGTGGGTCCATCTTAAACTAAGGGGGAAAAGTAAGGAGTTTCTTTTTCGTATTGATCCTCTGCTAATCTTGACTGTGCTCTGAGAATTCTTCCTTCTCCTTTCCATCTTCTATTGTCTCTTGGCTTGATTTTCATACTGCATGGTTCTAAAATCTGTCATTTTCTGTTCACTTCCATTGATGTAAAGTTGGCTTATGCCGTGGTTTTTTCTTGGCTGGGTTTGCTGTAAGCTCATCCCTCTTCTGTCAGCTCTGACTACCTTTTTTGTTCACCAGACTTGCAGGGTGTTTGGCATGTGCTTTTGCCATGCTGCTTTTATCATCTCTGTCTTTCTGCATGTAGTTCATATGCTGTATCCTGATTTCTAAGACTTTTGTCCAGTTACTGGCTGCATCTCATGCTCTTTTCAGCCAATGCAGTATCTTTTATTCTGCTTTTCACACCTTCAGAGATCTTAGCAGAGGTGTCCTGCATAACTTTTAGCTGATTAGGTTTTGCCTTTTTTCACTTAATCTTACCTGGCTGTGGTTAGGAACAGGGGCCAGCTCTTCTGGTTTTCCCTTCATCTTTACAGAATGCATTCAGGCAGGTGGGAAGCATATGACAAACTTAGTGTAGTTTTTCACTGTTGTCCCTGTGGAAATTCGGGCATTGGAAAGTGAATGAAAGTTCTTGGTTTGTCTCTTGTGGGAAGTGTGCTCATTTATCCTTTTAACTTGTTTGCAGCTGGAGAAATAAACCTGAACCCCTTGGTTTTCCTAATTCCCTACCAGACTTGCAATTAAGTTTGTTCCCTGGAAATGCAGCAGCTGCAAATAACTTCATTACCAGTCCCTTAAATGTATGATATAAGGTCTCTTCATGAAATCCTTGTTGAATTAATTAGTACATTTTCATCTGTCCTGCAGAACATCTTTTGTCAGTGGTCTGTTTTTCGTGTTGTGTTTTTTTCTGAATAATGTTTCTGGTTTCCTCAGATAGAAGAACTTTGATAGCAAAAAATAACTTCCATACGTAACTCTTAGCAGGACTGGTGCAGGCACTTGGTCTTAAACACTGAAGAAATGTGCTGTAATTTGTCCAATAGCTGTTCTTCTCTCCAGTCTAAAGACATATTGCAAAAATTGTCCATGCAAGGAAGCATCCTAATGCAGGAGATCTTGCTTCACATTTATTCTTCGTGTTACTCTCTGGATAAAATCAATACTGGAGAAGGCCTTTTGGCCTCATCTTCTAATAGCCTTCAGTCCTTCAGCACAGCTGCTGCTGTTGTGTTTTTCTTTTTTTTGCGCTTCAGCTTTCCTTGCTGTTATTGCCCCTCCAAAAGGGCATAGAGAATATATGTGCACCTTGTCCTTTTGTCGGCTATTGCTGTTGATGGTAGGGTCTTGGATCAGGTCTGTTATTGTTTTGCAGAAATACCTGCAAAATTGCTGCTTGCTACCTTGTACACCTGAGGCCAAGTTTGCAAAGTCCTTAGCCATAGCTTTTGTCCAGCTGAGACCTTTTTTGGGATCTTCTCAAAGGTTTTGTGGATGATGGCTGTCCCCATTCCTCTTGGCCTACCCAGATACTTCATGTGATCAGCAGCTGTGGAAGCTTTCAGATGAGCTGTTAAACAGAGATTAACTCTGTGTATTGCCACTGGGACTCCAAACAGAATGTAGTTTTCAAGACAAGGGAGGAAATGACCTCATGAGATGTTGATTGCCCCGTCAGCTGAAGAGGTGCCTTGTTCACTAGCAGACGGTTAACGAATTTGCTCACAGAAGGATGGGCCTCCTAGTGCTCCTCACTTCCAGTCTAAGAACAGTTAAAGTCAGAATATATCTACTCTGCACTGGATTCCTGGCTTGGCAGCTAAGCATTATAAAGCAGTTTAATTCCAGGTATGCTGTGTATCTGGAAGTTACATGCCCTGTGTCGCTAGAGGTTGAATGAGATAATCTGATAGGTCACTTTGGCTGCATCTATGTGACACTGTACAGTATTATGCAGACGTATTACAGAAAACTCTGTGCAAGTTATCTCTGAAGCAATGCAAGTTATCTCTGAAGCAATGCAGCTGAATACACTTGTATTAAACTCAAGGTTTGTGTGATGTACCTAGGCTGTTCCTGGTACTTGGGTTAACTTATACACATCTTCATTTCCTATATTCATAATGTGGTATGAGCTGTGTATATTTAGTTCCTTTTCAGCCAGACATCTTGGTAGCTCTACTTAAAAACCTGTAAATAATACATTCCAAGTTACAGTAAAACTCTGTACTTAGCCTAAACAAGACATTGTAAGAATCTTTTTATGTAGTGAAACATTTACACAACTGCAAAACTGTTTCAAGTTTTAGAATTGAACTACGCATGTATTCAGAAAAAAACTGATAAAGTTGTGTACACTTGTGACGTATTTTGTGTCTGTTTATAACGCTGTCTATATGAGTAATGTGTTTACTTATGTATTTTGTTGATGTTTTCTCTCTTAAGAGGTTGTAGGAGGCTTTAAAATTAATCTTAACCTTATTAGTATGACACTGACATTAGTTAGTAACAAGAGATTTCCTAATGTTTTGGTTGTATTTAATTTGGTGAATCTGTGCCTGCTGTTATTGATCATCTGCATTCTGTGTTTGAATAATTCAGGGAATACCTTTTTCTGAAAGCATCCACATTTTGTATTGAAATATATTTTAAAACTAGAATTAATTTGGTTTGCTGAGGGAACTCCTAATTCTTTCCACATTCTCTACTGCAGAATAGTTAATTTTCTCTGTATAATGTTATATAAATACAGAGGAAACCAAGATATAAATAAGCTTGTTGTGTAGATACTCTATAATATTTTTAACTAATTTTAATCATTCTTTATAAAAGAAAATACTTGCTGTTTTTCAAGTGAGTTACAAAGAAAATTGCTGAAGAAATTAAAAATTATATTTAATGAGCAAGCATGAATGATGACTTGTTGTTCTTGGAGAGATGTAATTCAATAATATATGAACTGGTTATTCAGAACAGCTGACAGCAGATTACTCTTTCTAGGTTCTCACTTGCTGTGTATTGTCTTGCTAATAAAATGCATGAGTGACCTAAGTTTAATAAATTTATGTTTGTAGGCTAAACAGAAATAAGCAACCTTATAAAGTTATTATCATAAATCTTTAAAATATATGAGAATAAATTCTCATTTATTCAGATGCCAAAGGAGCACAAATGAGTACCTTGTATTACTAAGCAGTCTGTGTGAACACAGCACTGTTGTTAATTGAGGCTTTGTTTGTAAAATGTATCAAATTGGAAACATTTTTTTTAATACGCTATTCAGTATTTTTCTCATAGCTAACGCACAAATCTGATTCTTATTCCCAACATCTGTGGCTGTAGTATGTTAAGAAAGAGAACGCATGGTTTTTTTGATCACCTCTGTCCTTGTAAATGTGTATTTTCTTGCACAGTGAATGTTACAAGTGCGAACTACTTTGAGACTGAAATCGGGAGTGGGGTTTACTGCTTCTATTTGTGGCTCCTTTGAGCAGCCCGTTGCCTAGGAGATCACTGGCAAAACCCCAGCAACTACTTGCAGCGCGTTAGCCTATAAGTAAGCGCTGCAACAGATCTAGTGACAATCATTAGACACTTCCTGAGAAAACACCCGGGAGGTTTTTGGAGGATTTATATGTCCACCACCTGTTTCATTGTCACATCTGCTCTTCAGCAAACAGAAAGGGAAATGTTTATGATCTCTTGATAAATATGATATTTGTTTCTTTTCCCAATATAACCAACCAATGTCTATTAAAAAAACATTTGTTTTCCTGCCTCAAGTAATCCTTCTTTGTGTCAGAGATAATTAGCAGCCATCTAATAAGATTAGCTAACTTCTGTGATTAGCGAGCTCAAACCCTGTGCTTTTCCTTTTGCAGGTAAGTGAATGTGGCACTGAGCATCCTTATCTACATTATTGTCACTTTCTTTGGCTCTTATTTCTGATGCCAATTTATGGGATGAAAACAATAAAGGCAATAGGAGAATACTGACATGCAGGTACTGTGGATGCTATTGGAGTATATATTCTGAGGAAGATGGTAAGTGGGATGTTTTCCATCTTCGCATACATCACGATAGCATTTTTACTAATTTGCCGCTGACATCTAGCAGCAGCCTGTTGTGCGCTTGGAAACCAGCTCTGTGTGGCACTGCGGAAAGGAGGGTAAAACGGGAGCTGCTTTGTTGGATGAGTGGATGTTACTTTTCTGCAGATTTTTTTTTCCTGGGTTGCAGAGGGTTTGGACATGCTGCCCTCAGGAAAGGTTATTCATGTTTTCCTTTGGATTTGGGTGTTTCAGCTTGGAAACAAGACACCATTTGAAGAGACATTCCAGAGTGGTGCAATTAACCATAGATTGTCAAACTAGAAGGAGAGATATACAACCAGAAATGGAAGCTGTGTACCCTGCTGGAAATGATGGGAGTTTTCAGCTGAGCATGTATCGAGAAAATATTCTTAGACCACTCAGAGGCTTTGTAATTAAATCTAATTTGAACAAGATAATTACATTACTTTTTATAAATTGGAAATTAGTCACTCAGGTTTTACAGGCGCTTAATTGTGCTCCAGGAGATGCACAATGCAGGGGAGATTTTTGTTGGAATGGAAATATACTGCTATGAACTGATGTTTAAAGGAAAAAGAAAAGAATGAGTTTGTTCATCTCAGTGTTAAGGGAGATAGAGTTCCAAGTGAGCTCAGTATTATGCAGCATTGTCAGAGAAGGCAAAAATGTATTTTGCTTTCTACAGCAGCAACTTTTCATACTCTGACAGATGTCAGAGCAGGTCTACTTAAATCCTTATAAACAATGGCTGTTACCAGGATGGTGTTTTAAATGCTATATTTTACATTAAGTGTCTGTAGAAGCATTAATATTGAGCGAATGCCTTTAAAAGGTAGTATCCCCTTCAGTCCCTGCTTTTCTCACAGGTATTCTAAGGTGTTTCAAAACACTTTCAAAGGGACAAATTACTCCTCCTCCTCTAGGGATACAAAGTCCTACCTCCTCATTGCCTTTCACGCTTGTGGAGGACCCAAAATCCTGTCTACCCACTACAGTGATGCTTTCTTCACAGTCTAGCGGCAATGGCAAATGAGTTTTCCTTGTATATTCAGAAGGTTTAAAGAAACTCCTGTGATGGTGATACACTAGTGTCTGTCATGATATTGCTTAGCCTTAACAGTCACAACTGCACAGACCCATATTTCTATGAATTAAGTAAGAGGAACTTTATCCCTTAAATATGAATTCTGATGATGAGAAGAGTCAGAGGGATTTGCTGTATGGAACTACTAGTAAATTCAGTGCAACATTTTCTGATTAAACAGTTCATTCTGGGAAAGAGCCAAAATGATTTCCTACCCTTAGAGCATAAAACCCCATGAATTCTTGGGCTTTCTCTTTGTGAATGAATTTCATTGCTTGTTGTAACATCTTCTGTCGTTCTTAACATATGGCAAAATAGCTGAAAACCTGTTTACAACATTAGTTAAAACTACTTACATAACCATTTTCCAGAGTCTTTATAGGAGGTAAAATTCCAGAAAATCAAAATATAATATACAATAGATTACAAAGAAAAAAGTGTAGGATCGGGGTTCATTGTCCCTGAATTTTACTGCAGTTCTCATGGGATAGTTATTTCTCCATAAACATTTTATTTTATAGAATGATTTTTTTCTGCTATCTATATACATATGTATATATGTGTGAATATAGTCACATAATATAGTTTTTTCTGTACAAATGTGGGTTTTAAGTTATCATCTGGGATATACATGAAATAATATTTATACTTCCAGAATATTTAATCACATCATTTGCATCTGTTGAATAGGTGGTTTACATTATGTAGTAGGTTATGGTATTCACTATTATGATGTCTCCTTGTTTAAAACTAATATGATTCACAAAATGCTGTTAAATAGCTGAGGTTTTGTTTTTTAGTATTGCTTACACACAGAAGTAATTTCTGTGACAGGATTATGAAAACAGCGAAGATTTGAGACTACTGTGGTTGACTGTGAAAATCCATTCTTTCACTTCTGTAAAGTGACCTTGATTTTTTTCTGAAGCTTGGATTCTTCTCACTTGTTTAATATTTGGAGGGGGAGTGGGATTGAGTGGAAGGGAGGAGAAAAGGAACAAGAGGCCCCAAACATAGCTAGGGACAATTCTCCTGTGCTCTCATATGAGATGTCAGAGAAAGCTGTTTTGTTGGCGTTTTACATGTGCATCGTGCCAAGGGGAGGGTTTGTAATGAAACAAAGACTGTAAGCCTATCAAGTGTGTTGGGACAATACAGCTGGAAACACCTTGTGGAGTGAGACAATTTGAGAGTGAGTTTGGTACGAAAACCACCTGCCTTGATCAACAGAAACAAGACTGAGGTAGTACTGAAAGGGAGACAAGCAACTGGAAACGATGGCGGAGACTGTAGGGGGGTTGGACTAGATGACCCACAGAGATCCCTTCCAACCCCGAACATTCTGTGATTCTGTGATCCAGACTGGCAGAGCACCTTTGTTACTCAAGTGCCATCATCTGTGTCTGTCCACTGAAGCTGATATGGCTGTTCTACAAGCTGCGGGGAGTTGTACCTCAGGCTTATTTCAGTAACTTACATTGACGAACATTACTTGTTCACCTGTCAAGCTGTCACATTTGAAATCCAAGTTGTCACAATGTCTTAAATGCACCCTGCTTTTTGTATTAGAACATCATAAATCACTTCAACAAAACTTGTACTAGGCTGTCCTAACTTTCAGTGAATCTCCAGGGATGGATGAACTATTGGCTCTGAAGGAAACTTCTAACTCCATCAGAAAACTCTTCCCTCTCTCTTCCCAGCAGCAAGCACAATTAGTTGTGCTCATCAGAAACAACTAAATCAAGAACTTCCAGAATCATGAAGGTGGGAGAATTGCATGAATGCCCTGGCTCTTCTTGGCTGCATTTCCTTTAGACCGAATAGCTAAGTCATATACTGTCCAGCAGCTTTTAACGATGAGGACTGTCTGGCATGATGTTGTGAGGACTTGATTCCTCTGTATTAAAAGCTCCTATAAACACTGGGGATGAATTATTAAAATATACTAACAAGTTAAAGATTTGTTGGTATTCTTGTCAGCAAACCTCCACAACATGCAGGTAGTTCTAAAACCGCAAGGAGATCATCCCAAAGGAGGCCTAAAATGGCTTTGTATCACTCAAACATTGCAGTTTTTCCTTATCCTGTCTCCCATTCTGTAGTCAAAGGTCTCTTGGGAATCTGTAATTGTCAGGAGGTGTGGGTTATGTACAGGTCAGTAAAATCCCAAAGCTTCCCAAGGTAGCTGAGTTATTAATATGGAGAAATTAAAACCTCTTGTTTTGAACTGCAGTGCAACAGGTACACTGTAACAAGCTAAAACTGATAAACATATTTAATATTTTCTTGACCTATTTATTGGTTACCTCTAGAACAGTGCTAATGATTCTTGGAAATAAACCTTCTGATAGTCTGCGCTGGTCATAGTAACTTGGCATACACCTTTGCCCTTAAAACATTATATATAAATGTACTTGAAATATATCTATTTAATGCTAAATATACAAACATACTACTTAGATCTGAAATTAGTCTATATTTATCCTCTTTGGCTTATTTTATGCCTGTGAGAAGTATTGATTTATTAACTTATCTTTAAATTTTAGTGATTAACTTTTGCTTAGTAGAAGCTACTATTTGCATTAAGAATTGTAAATGGGCATTTGTTTTTGAGACTCCACCTGCTCTTTATTTATGTCCATGCTCTATTCTTATGGGTGCAAAGTGCTATTTGGGAATAAATGACAACTGCGTATTAGATACTCATTAACTACTTCACATCTGAACAATTTATTCAGAAGTCTGTTTTTTTAAGTATACTTATCTGATAATATGCACAGATGCACAGACTCTACAGTTGTTCGTAGAATGAAATCCTGAGAAGCTGTCATCACTAGAAGTGTAGAAAAAGGGGTACTATTATCCTGATTTGTGGTTGGGTTTGGTTTTTTGGTGTGGTTTTTTTTTTTTTTTTTTTT
>Ga0065711_1040215_pt1 | contig 17152 bp, 10 predicted proteins | sample Hoacrofraction12_FD_59098 | JGI IMG/M metagenome (GOLD analysis project Ga0065711, IMG submission 59098) | Hoatzin crop microbial communities from Cojedes, Venezuela - Epithelial fraction 12 v2 (version 2) | ecosystem: Host-associated > Birds > Digestive system > Esophagus > Crop | place... | reverse complement strand
GGGGGGGGGGGTTTGTGGGGTTTTTTTATGTTAGAAATCTATTTACATCTTTGACAGATTTCTGTATTTTCTATGCTTACACAAATACGGACATAACATACAACCTGGAATCAACCACACAGCTGCTTGCTCATATCTCCCCCACTGCAGCACAACAGAGGCAAGTATCAGATGAGCAAAAGTGAGAAGACTCATTGGTCAAGATAAACAATTTAATAGGTGAAGTAAAAAAGGAAGAAAAAACAAAAGAAAGTAAAGCAAAAAATGCAAAGGCAATTACTCACCTCCTCTCACAAGGTGATGGATACCCATCTAATATCTGAGCAATGGCTACCTCCCCAAAATCCTCTCCCTTCAGTTTTCATTGCTGAGCGAGAGATGGAATATCCCACTGGTCAGTCTGGGTCAGCTGTCCTGGCTGTGTCCCCTCCCAACTTCTTATGTACACCCAGCATACTCGCTGGTGAACAGAGTAGGACAAGAGAAAGCACTGCTGCTGTGCAAGCACCGCTCAGCAATAGCCAAAACACTGGTGTGTTAAAAATATTGTTTTAGTCACAGATTCAAAGTGTAGGAACATACGGGCTGCTTTGAAGAAAATGCTGTTCCAGCCAGACCTAGTACAATATACAAAGTTATAATCATTAGCAATGAGATGATTACTGATCCACCTACTCATGCTTGTAATTTATTCCCACCAAAAACAAGTATTTGCATGAAATTAAGTATAAGAGTATCAGTCATTTAGAGGGAAAAAATATTATTATTATTATGTTGTAATTATCCCAATACCAGCCATTACAAAGCAGAATAATGATTACACTTACAGAAATCTAAACACATGAAGATATGGAAATGCATCTGAAAGATTGAAATAGTTTTAATCCTGATTCATAGCACTATGTAGGAACTACAAGACAGTATTTCAGGCAATTTCTTACTTGTACTTCACATTAATAACATGTATTTAAAAAAAAATAGTTTGCTTTTCATAATCCTCTTTCTTACATTATTGAAAGAAAAAGTCTTTCATCAATTTGAAAGGCACCAGGAATACTGTGGGTATTACTATTATGAATACTAACACTATTATGAAATATTTCTCTTTGCATGTGTCGAGAAAGAAAGAAAGTAACATTTCTATGAATGGGACAGCTTAAACTTCTTACAGTTCATACATAGCTTGACCTTTGCCTAAAGTGCTATACAGAGAAAAAGTCCCATGCTGCTATGTAAGTACACAGAGCTCTTGGTGGTCTGTTACATCTTAACATTTTTCTTTGGAAGGAGTCTGAACCACATAACACAACCACCCAAAAGCAACAAAATTGCGTCAGTATGGTGTAACTTTTTCCCATTGGAGTTCTCCAAGTTGTTATACTTCCGCTGCAAAACAGATAACAGAATCATAGAATCATAGAATCATAGAATCACAGAATAGTTTGGATTGGAAGGGACCTTTAAAGGTCATCTAGTCCAACCCCTCCTTGCAATGAGCAGGGACATCTTCAAGCAGCTCAGGTTGCTCAGAGCCCCATCCAGCCTGACCTTGACTGTTTTCAGGCAACATGTTGGATTAAAATATAAATAATGCAGTTACAAATGTATAGACATCATAGTTGAATATTATGTACTACATATTCGTTCTGTCATTACTGTTGTTTATTCTCACCATCCAAACTTGAGAATTCATACCCAGCATTATCACTTCTAGACATTCCCAGGTTAGATTTTTTTCCTTGACAGCCACAACTAGCTATGTGACACTTATTTCTGAGGCACCACTGACACCTTTATTGCAACTCTTGAATTCTTGAAGACCCATGTGCTTGTCAGGGTGGACTGACACTGTTGTCACACTGCTACACAATGACACAAAAAAGCTAAATCAAATAAACCTAACTCTGGCTATTCAAGTGTGCCTCTCAACCAGACAAAAGCAATCTTATCCATTAAATTGTATTGATAAAACTCAGTAAGACATTTTGGTTTTTCTTCTTACTTCAAACATCTGTATTTCACAGTTAGTGACACTGCAGTAAAAAACCCAAAGACTAGTGCCATATGTGGACAGTGGATTCAACAACCTCGCCAAATTGAGCATGCCTTTTCTGTGACTGCAGGTCACAAAGAGCTGATCTGGCATTGACCTGGTTCTGGACCAAGGTACAGGCTTTAATACAGAATTCAATTTCATTTCTTAGCCTACTCTGAGTTGATACAACAATTTTTTCAGTCTTAAAATTTCTTCTGGCTCAAGGTTGGGGTGTTATATTTGAGTCACGATGGATGAGGAATACTTGAATTGGCCTATCTTAAAAATGCCATAAATGATGAAGAACAGACTTTGTCATAACAAGGTGACTTTGCTAATCTTCATTTTGAAGAAAATAAAAACATCAAGAACTAAATTTTTCTCTCCTGGTTCAAACTGTTAAGGCCTTCTTCAAAAATATTTTTTATGTCCATCCATTACATCTCTAATAAATTAAGCCTGTAAGTTTTGAAGTGAATTATTAGGTTTCTAGAAAAAGAGGTTTGTTAGAAAGTTAGATAGATAAAGCTGCCAGCCTGGACAACAAGAAGACCAAATGGGATGTGTGTCCTATCATCCATAACAGGAGCAGCCTGAAAGTAAAATGAAAGAGAAATCCTTCCATGCATCGTTTGTTTAACTGGGATTACTACATAAACATGAGTGAAATTAGGCAATTAATGACAGATCTTTACTGTGAGACATATGTCTTCACAGTGTATGTATACTAAAACAAACAAACAAAAAAGGTACAGTGCAGCTGTCAACAGTAAGGCAAGAGACAAATAAAGACAGCAGAAGTAAGCCTTTATTTTTTCGTGCTGAAATATTTGCTTAAAGGAAACCCAGTAATTTACTTTTTTTTAAAAGGAGACCTGTGACCATTTCACTGTGCACAGCTGTACATCTTAGTCTTAATTTTATCTTAGTCCTCAAAGAGATCTTCTTGTACATCACGGGATGAGAAAAGAGCCTTAATTCTCTCTATTTCCATCTTGGCCAGAAGTTTAATGTACCACGCATTTAGGAAAAGGCTGTTTTCATGGCACAAGCATTAACATTTTCACTCCTGTTCCAGAGCCATATATTAGTTAAAAGGCTTATACTGATGTAAAAGAGCTTCCCAAATTTCAAGACTTTGGCCAACAGAGGAGTCTGCCAGGGCACCACTGAACCCTAACCTCTGAATCCCACATTGCAAACTGTGATGAACAGACTTGAGGGTCACAACACAACGGAAGAAAAAGTACCCCAGCAGCAAAGCTATAGCCACGTGGTGCTACCAGTAATCTGGCAGGTGGGGAGCCTTCAGTAGTTTTATCATGCAAACCCTTCTGAGTTTGATGAATTAGTTTTACATCGCTACAGTTTTACCAGCAGCCCACCACTAGCAGGACACAAAAGTGCGTTCTCTGATTCCTGCCTTCCTGAACTGTTATTTCACTATTTTCTGATTTTAATTGGACGTCTACATTTCTGAAAATTAAGCAGTATTAATTATTAAATATTAGGGCAGGAAAAGTAAGGATAATGGCATCAGACATATATATGGACAGAGATGGAGTATATTAACTAGGACAATTAAGAAAGCTTTTATTATTAAATGAAGTTTTTAACTGAGGCTAATGGGTCTAAACTTACCGATACATATTCCACAAAACCGCATTACTACAACGTTGCTTCAGTGGACCCTCCCAAAACTAGCCCCTACTACTTTATGTTATTCAAAATAACACCATGCTACTGTATGTTTGTGTATAGAGGCCACAGAACTATAAGCCAGTCAGGGAGCTGGTCTAATCTGATACATTCAAAACAGCAGCTATGGTCATCAGGATTTCAGTATTTCGGTATTATAAGGTTCCAGAACAATCTGTTCAGAGATGACAATGGCTCAGGAAAAAGCTTCAAATCACATTAATGCAAAGGTAGCGATAATAACTGGTACTGTCACAATTTAGTAATGAATAGTGAAGTACAAATAACTGGAAACAGGATGGCAAAAGGAAGGAAATCCAGGCTAGTGGAAAGATGAAGATTACACTTTAAAGCACTGCAATGAATTTATCATTACTGACTTCAATCTCAGATTACATTATTCTGACTGTTGTTTATTATGTCTCTGTTACTAGGGAGCTTACCCAATTTGAACCTCTGACATTCTCATGTCTGAAAACTGATGGCGAATTTTTGCATTCATTAACCTTAATATGCTTTTATCAGTCTCAGAATTAAAAACAAACAAACAAAAAAGCAGCTATATCCTGAACAGTAAGAGATTCAACTGCAAAAAACAAAGTCACTGAAACAAGAACAAAAGGTGGCAGTAAGAACCAGTTGATGAAATAGCTAGTGAAAGTAGACTGGAGTAGAAATGACGGAGACTGGAATAAAATAATCAATTATCAATGGCCAAGGGGCATTTGATATGTGAAAAGAAGTGGGATTTTCCTTTCTTTTTCATTTTTTTGTCCTTATATACAGGGCAAGGATGTATACTTTCATATATGAATTACTGACTTCAATTTAAGGATAAAAAAATATTACAAAAAAGAAAACGTCCTATGAGAAACCCAATATGGAACACCTATTTTTCACATAAAGGGCAGCTGCTTCGTACAGGATAGTCTTCAAAGGCTAAAATTGCACAATGGGAAATAGGCTATCTTTCAAACCTAGAAATAAAAATTAGGTTATTTCTTGGTTCATGTGGTGTCCCAAGACATCAAGTTCTGAGTAACATTTTTGCCACTTTTTTGCAGCCATGAAGCTACAGCTGATACTGAGAGCCCAAGTAAAAGAATTCTGTTCATTTCAAAATCACAGCAGGTAAACTGTGATTAATTATTAATTTCCAAAATTTTTAAAAATAATTAAAATTCAAATTGACATTGTGAACACACAACAACAATGAAACAGATACTGAGCCTCTGTAGGTCTACTAAATGACTCAGTAAGTCTTTGTTAGTGCCTCCATACTGTGAAGCTAGTCTTTACACTTCTGCAGTGGGGTTTTAATGCTGCTGTCACTCATAATACATGGATTCTTGTTTGTTTGCACATTCTGACCTGTGACAAATATTTTCCATGGGGAAGCCTGGGTGCCAATGGTCCATGCCAGAGTCCAGACCGACACACAACACAGATACAAGCTAGGATGTATAACTCAGTCTAATCACCCTTTCTGGCATCAATAACTAATGCATTTCAGTCCTACCATAACTAGCTTTGAAATCTCATTTTATTGTAGTATCTCCCTGCCAGCTGAGTAAGACAAGGATGCTGGAATGAAGATGAGGAGGAGGAAAGGGGAACAGAAAAGGATGATTTACAATTAATAGGCCTCTCTTGTGGTTACTTTCTGAGGCTATCAGGCTTATCATAACAGACTTAAATCCTACTTTAAAAAGTAATAATCATTTACACTTGATTTTTCACTGAGGGAATATTCAGAGATTCTAATTTCATAAGTTGTTTAAGACATAAATTCTAGAAATGCACAGATGAGCCAACTGTGAGTTAAATAGCATAAACATATACCTGAATTATTATGTGTGACACATCAAAATAAATGCAAGATGCCTTATTCTTATAATAATTTTTCACTAAAAGACCAATTATCACACCCAGAACTCCTTTAAGAGCTCAGCTGTGATCTTCATTTTCCTACTAAACGCTAGACTACAATTTTGACAAATATACTATAAAAGATATATTTTGTGTGCTTTGAGCTTTTATGTTTCATTATCAGTTTTGTAGTTTAGAGAAGTGTGCAGTCCGTCTTTGTATGCTGTCTACCTGGCCGTGAATGTTTGGGCCAAAGAAACACCTCTAAGTAATAACCTCAGAAGAGGCAATTTTGCAAATGTTCTTTTTTGGGCAGAATTTCCTTACAGGGCCTCCACTGCAATTACAAAACAATTCTAATATTCCCATTTGAATTTTTTTTTAATAAATAATGTGTCTTTATAGTTTTACAGTGGACTCACACTGTATTATTTTTAAACTTTTAAAAAATCATTTGGAGATAAAAGTACTAAAAGCAACTTAAAGTTTAATTGTTCACTACAAACGCATTTACTTAATTCTGTGTTCAAAAGAATTTTTTTTTATTCATATCAAAAATGAAAGGTGAAAGGCCTCAAAGTTTGAGGTCACGAGATTTTTAAGGTCCAAGAAGAAAGTTTCAAAGATACATGAATCAAAAGACAACAGGCAGAGGTTTTCTACCACCCCTTTCCAATCAATGCAAGTGACTCATATACAGCAAATAAAGGAGTACAGCCTCTCTGAGAGACTCCTATAATTTTAACTGCACCCTAAAATCTGAAATTTTATTCCTCCCACTATAGCACAGGATAAAATAATGACAGTTGTCTTCCAAGAGCCCTCTCTGTCTGTTATGTATTTCATCATTAAAAGATTATCCAATTAAGCTCTCCAGTAGATGAAAGACATCTTTATGTTGACCCTGCCCTGAGACACACAGGTGGATCGAATGAAAGGTTCCCAAATGTCTGAAACTGCAAAATCGCTCAGGCAGTGAAACTATGAAGTGGGTTTGAGCTCCAGAGCTACCCGCCAAGCATCTCCACAAGTGGTAAGGCAGACCTAACAGCTTCAGAAGAGTTTATTGAAAAAAATCAGTACACTGCAGAGGGGACTCTCCTCCACCAGCCAGCAAAAAATGGCAACTGCAGGTGCTTCTGATCTCCTGCTTGTGTTCCTCCTCTCTTGGGTGCCTGACTCCGTGCTGAGGATAGGTGCCTCTGTCCACTCAGGAGTAAATCCATTGCATTAACTTTCCACCAAGTGGTTCTAAGGTTTTAGGCATAGAAGAGCATTCTTTTGCTTTTTTTTTTTCTGTTAAAGCTGTAGCAACATGGTGAAAGGAATATGACATTTGTGGAAGTAAAAAGGGAGACAAAGTAACAAAGTCTGTAGCCTTGTGCGGTATCGTGAAATCTGTCATATATGTGACATTGGTCCAAAAGAAAGCAGAAGTGACTCCATAAAACTACTACAAAGAACATTGCTACAAATGACATTTAACACATATTCCCATGTAACTGGCACATGTAACTGCCTGCTTTTGGCTTGGATTAGAATTATTTCAATTATTAGTGTGTAAACAGGAAAAAAAGTAGAATTTCCTAAATAAATACTTTCCAGTCACCAAAAGCAGCAGAAGACAAAATGGTCTGTGTATACTTTCTAATATGGCCTGAACCACCACACATGAAGTCCCATGCTTTCTCCTGTCCTTCTCCTTCCAGTAATGGCACAGACACTCTGGAAAGCAGCCTTGCTTCCCAGGGTGGGGGGAAACCTGTGGCACACCAAGCTCCATGCTGCCATGACCAGCTTTCCTGTGGGATGTGTCTTCAGCTTCACTCGAAGCTCCCTTTGGTCTTGGAGCCCTTTAATCACTGTGATTTTTATCCTTTTTTTCCAGCATGGGCATAGCAAAGTCTCCTTTCTCTCTGAATCTACTTGTAATATGAAACCAGCTGCAGGTGAATTTTAAAAGAGGTCCCAGCCTGTTGGAAGGCCAAGGAGCAACAGCCGTCTTCTGCCCATGCCAAGGACCCCAGTGAAATTCGGGCGGGAAGAGAATGCCTGGCTGTGCCTGGCGATGATGTTCAGCTGGGAAGCAGAGCACAACCTGGGGAATTTTAATACTGGGGAATTTTAATGCTGGACCAACTGCTGGGGAATTTTAACGCCAACCAGAAAGACACGTAACGAGCTTTAAGCACTTCCCAGGTTAGGCGGCTGCTGAGCAGGGGACATTTGGATTGCCTAGATACAGTCTTAAACCTAGAGTAACTGGCTTCTAGCATGAAAGCTAATTCTCTGTGATGTCTCAATATGTCATTTATGCTGTGCCACCAGGGAACTCAGACATGCTGCACTTGCCTACCTGATATGAATTCTCCTTTGATAGTTACCAGATTGCCTATTAGTTAAAGCAGTATAAACGTAGAACACGTGATTTGTATACCACCTGCATATTCACAGTTCTGCCATGAACTGAGAAACAATAAAACTTTTACAAACACCGATTTTATGGCAGACTGCCTCTGGGGAAAATAGCATCCTTTGTTAAGGCAACAGCCTTCTGCCAAATGGAAATCACATTGCTGAAAATCCCCTTCTGCGTTGTCCATTTAATCTCTGCTTGTAATTTTTGTGTTGTTTCTTTTTTTTACCTTTCATGCTAAACAATAATGCTCTGAGCCTCAAAAAGAAGTGCTGGCAGACATCCAGCAACAGGGTATATGGAAAACAAGAAATATGAACTCAGGGGTTTTTTTCCGTCTATCTGATGTGTCTGCCCTATACATGGTACAAGTTAAACAACCAGTCATATAAAAAAATCAGGTTATGGTTATCTATTGCAAGCTACTGCAATGTTTGTTATTATAATATGATAGGTTTTTGATTTACAGACACTACTTTTATGAGGATATGTGTGTAATAAGACGGCAAAAATGTCTGATAGTGTCTTTATGCAATGCTGATCGGTAGCACCAAAATTATCATCAGCAGCTACTGTATAGAATAGAACTTCTCTGTCTGTACCATTTAGTATAACTGTATGCTGTATAAGAAAGAGGGTAAGAAAAGGTGGCTGCAGGTTTTACTAATGATAAATTCCCTTCCTCATCAAAAATATCTTCTGTTGCCTCCTCTGCTGAAGACAGGAGCCATTTACAGATAGACTATCGATGAAAGAAACTGCCACATTTATGGTGTATGAGATCAACTTTTTGTAACAATGTGTGGATTACTGTTCTTCCATAGAAAAAGCCTTGACTCTGAACCCCCATTGCTATGTCTAAGAGCTGGGCAAAAATGAAGGAAAAAGTGCTGCCTAAGCTAGATGTGAGTAGTATATTCTGTCTTGAGACAATGTGGTGGGAACAACCTACAAAAAGTGACTTTTTCCTTGACTTTTCTTACAGTCTCACCCTTAGCCATTCAAGGCAGAGGTGCATCACCATGACTATAGAAATGAAAGAAACAGGACGAACTTCTCAGCATCCTGCTTCTTTTCCCTCTTCTGTACAGAAAAGAGGCATACAACTGCAAATCCACATAGGAAAAAAAGCGACGTGTTGTAAATGGTTAACAAAATATATACAGAGGTCAATAAATTCTCATCCTGTAGTCTCCAGGAGAAATTTTAATCTAACAGATATTACACTGTTATTGGTATGCAATATTATAATTCAGTGTGACCAGTAGAAATGGTATTCTGTACTAAACAGCCAGGAAAGTAGCAGGTCCAAACTATCTGCATTTCATTTCAGATTTAATTATTGCAATAACATCTCATTTGCTTCAAGGTATTATAATTATCTTCTCATTTAAATGGAGTGGTATTTTAATATGAATGCAGTTAATGAGGCAATAGGTTGAAAATGTCCACAGCATTGGGCTTTAAAGTAGAACAAACTATTTCAAAAATTGATCATCACTGAAAGTTAAATGTATTTTCATTCTGCCAAATGCAGAGTATACACTCAAGTGATTTATAATAATTGCAGTGGTTTTAAGTTAAAAATTGGTAATAAATACAGGCATTAATTAAGAGTTCTTCTGCTGCATTTGGCCATTTAGACTGTGTTAGGCCATGATTTAAAATGTAAATGTTCATTTAATTTGAAGACAAAGAAAAAAAAAGTCTGTCACAGCAAGCTTTCAGTTCTCTTGTACATTAATAGAAGTATTCTGGTCTATTTATAACTTATCTCAATCGCAAAAAACATTCCTTCAATAATGCTGTGTACAAGCATTAACATTTTATTTCCTAACTTATACCTATTGTATTACATGCTTTCAATATATATTATTTAAAAAATGATACTCTAAAATGATTTTTAATTGATTTTGAATTATAAGGTGTTCTGTGGAGACTTTAAAAAAAGCTATTATTCTGATTTGCAATTTTAAAATCCCCCGAAAGCCCATGGAGACGTTCCTGCATAACTATGTTATAGCCCTGAAACACTCATCTCCATAACCCAGGATAAGATGTTCCCTAAGAAAGTAAATTAATTTTTTTTTTATGTCATTGACAATATTTTGTCATTATTAAGTAACCTATTATAAGCACCTCAGCCTACACTAGTTATTTCCCCAAGGATTACTTCGAGACACTGCAACTGACAGGTACCGTTCGCTAAGCCAATTCTGCTGCCTGTAAAAGCCTGAAACACTTGGTATTTTTCAAGCTGACAACTTCTATCTGGCCATTAGAGACTGTCAACATTCTAAATTTTTAAAGTTTTCTTTTCTTTTTTTTAATCAGATATAGCATCACATATTCCACAGACAGAATTTAAGATGACTCAGGACTACAGCAAAAGTGCTTTGTTCCCTGAGCATCAGGGAACAGTCAGAGGCAGATGGTTTAAAGAATTTTTTTCAACAAAATATGGTGAGTTTGCCATTAAAAGATTATATTATTTTTCTCCTACCCCGCTTACATTTTAACTTTTGACCTTGGTCCAAATACTTTCCCTTCTGAAACTCGAGGTTTTTTCCTCTGTCTTTGTCACTGTCACTCTTTCCCCATTTTTTATTTTCAATACAACAAAGTGATTACCGGCCAGAGAATTCTTGTCAGAATAGAGTTTTCTTTTACTACAGTTTACAATGAAGATTGCGACCTGGTAACATTCTCTTCCAAACTTGCACACTTTGCATCAAAAATAATCTGTGAGGAGATGAGCAATATGGAGATGAATGCACACAGATTATTTTGTACACATCTAGTATGCTGATACCACAATATAGTTCCTAATTCTTTTATTTGAACTTGTGTCTTTCTCTGACCCTAACACAACTAGATGTTGGTAGAATGCTTGCAATCACTTTTGTGTTTCTACTGATTATTGGCTAGCTCTGGTTTACAGTTTCCTAAAGCCTTCAGCTAGAACAGATCTCTTTCAAATCTCTAATATGTTTGCCCTTCTCTGACTTCCCCTGCTCCAACCTGACTACCATAAAACTTGCCTTTTTTTTTTTTTTAAGCAACTTATCAAAAATTGTTACACGCACTCATGCTAACACTCTTGAATCTGTCACCAGCAACAGCAAATCCCAGTGGGACACATATGCTTTTGCATTACCTCCTGAATAAGATGTCCCAGAATTACAGCTCTGTGTTCAGAAAATATAATATTCTTTTTGCATATTCTGCTCTACATGACTTATACCTGCTGTGCTAATCAGTCATGTCGCTCAATAGCTGTTTTGAGCTCTTATTGCTTATTTTTTAAAACTGAAAAATTCATTCAATCAAGATGCTGCACGGTAGCCTTTTTAGCAACTTACAGTTGTCCAGGAATGTTCAGGCTGCGGAGCAACTATCATAAAGACACAGGGAACAATCTCATCCAAATAGAGCAACATACCATGTCATCGCTTTGGAGGCCTTGCCAATAGTTGTCATTAATGAATATTTGTAATTAGAAGGTTTAATTTTAACAGCAGTATAACCACTGCTAAGCTGGTAAGACTGCTTCATTCCAAATGATTAAGCCAAAAGCTCTTTCTATGCTTGGGTACAGCCACAGGGACACTGATTCTCACTAAACAGTACACTTCCACAAACATCTGACTATTCTTTTACCTTTCATGCTGTCAGTATTACTTCTTTCCATGTCTTCATCTGTCCAGGAGTTCAGAGCAGGAATATTAGGGGATAGGTTACATATCTTGCAGTTTCAAATGCTCCATGGTGTACTACTGGGGTCTGTTATTCTTTATTCTTGCCCAGAAACTGGTCTACATTCTTCTGCCCACAAATGAGGCCAAAATCCAGAGAGGTGTCATAATATTGCTATACTATTGTTCTACACTTCCACTTCTGGGCCAGGCATTATTTTTATCCGTCCTAACCCACTAGAATCAGCCTTCACTTTCTTCATTCTGATAAATAGGCTACCAAATCCTAGTATCTTGGGAGGAAGGGTTCTCTAATTTTAGTCCTTTGTCCTTCCCTCTTTGTAAGCATTACCGTCCTTTTCTGTTTTCTGCCTCACTGTCACAGTTTACACCGTGAGCAGGGAGGATGTTAGTTACTACTTTTTCATCCCACCTAGCCTCTTCTGCATGGATGTGGGTATGCTCATAAATATACCAGAATTTTCCTTTTCCTCTGTGCTTATGCAGAGTCATCTGTAGTGACAAAATAGCATTGCAAAAGTCATCAGTGTACTGAACATTTCATCTAGCTCTATGTGCAAAAGCCAAATGTCAGGTGCCAGATTTGTAACTCCACAGGATATAAATATTCCCTCTCTGGAAAGGTCATGCAAGACTATCATCAATATATGAAGCAGACAGTGACAACAGTGTCCATTTCAGTACCTGCAGTTGTTTGTGGATCTATAATTTGCTGTGCAGTTGTTTTACAACCACCATAATGACTAGCCAATATGCAGTAATGTTATCTTCTGATTCTACAGTAATGGTCTTTCATAGACTTCAAATCACAGCTTTGCCATGAAAGAATAATTTCCTTTGAAAATGGCTTTTTATTCCTTGTTGTATAGAGCTGGTTTCTTGTACTTTACATATGAAGTTCATGAGTTGTCTCCAGTCTCTGACTTACAGGATTCATTTCCCATTGGAGTTCTCTAGAATCTGTTGTTAAGTACTGCTGGACTGTTACTCACTGCAAGAAAGCTTTTTTATTATTATTTTCTTTCTTTCTCTTTTTTTTTTTGATGTGATTTATGGTTCTAATTCATCCTTGAGGAGTCACACTGGATTGCCTAGTTGAAGCATAACCTCACACTATCTTACTGCTACTGTTCCTGCTTTAATTTTGACATCGTATCCAGATGTTTTCCCATCCAGAGTATTTAATCTTTGTATGTCCTCAGACTGAGGCCATTCTCTGATCTCTCACCCTTTTCACATAAAATTTTGATATAACTATTCCCTGGCTTTTCTCTGTTGCATCTGTGGCTACCACAGCACGCCCTGCAACAAGGCACTTCCATGCTTTCATGCCATCTGTCTCAGTAAATGTAGCCTCCACAAGCATGGACTCCTGACTGTCATTTGTACATACCGGGAGGGAAGCTAACACTTGATTAGTCTTGGTTACTCATCTTTACAGGATTTTCATTCTTCCTTTTCTCTATATTTGTATGCTAAAAGTGATTTAAGATCAGATTCCTCTTTCAGACCAGATGGTCTTTGGAATGGTGTCCCCTATACCACTTTCCTTAAAATGCCTGCATTATGTGGCAAGAATTATTCACAACGTACAGAAGATCTATTCCTTCATACTTACACTGGATTCTTTTAAGGATCTGCACAAGTACTTTAAGCTCTCAATTCCAAATGCTGAAGCAAAAGCAAGTTTTGGAGAAACACACACTTTCCCCTTGCAGTCGTCTTTTTTGCACAGCAAGGTCTATGACCTCAGGCTCCCATGTCCACTGAATTTTGGTTCTGGTTTCTCTCTCTGCTGTAAAATTCAGACATCTCAGTACTTCAGACATGCCAGTACTTCAGTGCTGCAATGAATAGTGCTGCAGTAAGCACAACCGTAAGAAACAGAGCTTTCATGTGCTTACAGCCTGCTCAGACTCTGCTGTTTCCAACTACATTAAAAACAACTTCAGTTATGCCCTTAGTCCACACTAATGTATGTCCTTCATGAAAACTGCTTTTTTTTTCAATTCTGCTATAACCTTCGTTATCTTTCCCTCAGAAAAAAAAAGTCAGTTACAGCTGAGAGTGCGTATCAGAAGCTTGGGATAAAGCACATGATAGAAAAACTATAATTGTTTCAATATCCCCAAAAGTCAATGTGAAGGTTAAACTGAAAAAAAAATCATGTGAAGAGAGAAACACAGCACAATCCCCATGCAATCTAAATTCTTGTACTGTAGTAACACCACAAAGAAACCATTTGGTTTCTGTTAAGATTTTCAGAGCTTCTGATTCCACATCTCGTTAAACTGAATTTTTGAACATATTGTCTTCTTTTTTCCTGCTGGCTTCACACTAGTGAAAGATAATTCACACATTTCTTTACCTTGGCATGTCTCAGAACAGAGTGAAGAATGCCAATGTTTTTGTGAATGTACGTATTTAACCCCTTCCCCACTGCTCTTTCTTAGCATTTGAAACTGCTTTTTAAGCAGTCGGAAATGCAAGACAAAGTTTGTAGGCAGACATTATTATTATTATTATTATTATTATTATTATTATTATTAAAAACGATATCTATGTTTTCTCTAACTTTAGGTTTTCAGGCGTGTAAGCCTTGTCTGGAAGCAGAGGCAGCAAGCCTAGACTGAAATATACACTTTGAACAACTACTTAAATGGCAAGCTTATATCTGTCTTAAAAAGTAGTTTCGTGGAAGCTGATCTGTTGAACAAAATTCCTAATGCAAAGGACTCAATGTCCACACTGTATGCATTTTGAGGGACTACTTTGGATTAGTTTTAGTATGATCCAGAAAACTGAAGGCCCAAAGTGTTAAGATGTACTCCTGGAGCTCATGTTCTGGTTTGCTTTTATTCCCTAGAAATTCTTGGTATGAATTCTGAGCTCATTCCTTGCCATGGATCAAGCACAGTAAGTGGAGATGATTGGGAGATCCTATTTAAAAGTGTACAGCCAATCTGCACTAACATGCCCAGGTAAATGCACGCTAACGTGCTTTGCTGATCGATCTAATTAAGTTGAGCTTACAGCAACACTTCCCACCATCCATTAGACCTGTCTGTATGCCTGAAAGATCAGTTCTATCTTCCCCCACCCCCTAGTCCCATCAGCTTGTGCAATAAAAGACATAACCTTTTCCTACAATTCTCTTTCCATTTCTATCCTTAGACCCTCATGGCTCCAGCGCTGCTATTTGCGAAATGTGTGCATGTTCATTCAACCATGCAACTAAGGAAGATGGGAAATGGCTACCTACACTCACTGTCCTCTGCCTGGTTAGTTTACTGCTTGCTATAACAGAAAAACAGCCAGAAATTGAAAATTTTCTTACCTGAAAGCGTAACTGGAACTCTGACAACAACAAGCCCACAGATTAATAAGTTCATGGCCATTTTGTTGCAGAGACTGTTGATTGTCACTGGCTACATCAGAGTCTTTTTTTTTTTTACTAACAGCTTCAAATTAGAGGGCAGAAATGGATTAACTCATTTACTTCCTACAAATCAAGCTTCTTTTTTTTTCCCTTCTTTTTCTTCCTGAATGGGTAGAAAGATTTTGCCTTGTGGAGTATGGACAGTTTCCCTGCACAAAGGAAGCTCAATGAAACAGCAAAGAAAACTTCTGCAGGACTCCTTTAGTGCCCTAGGCAACACAGGAACAGCTGAAAAGCACTACTAGAGAACTCTGGCACAAGTGTACTAATGTATGAGTAAAGTATCGTCAGACCAGGAATGTGTGTTGGTTTACAGACTGGGAAACAGATACTGTCTATTGTTTCCACCTATTATTTGATTTTGGACACTATTTAATATTTAACATAAAGCATTTTGGTTATCTTTGCTTCTTCTGTGATAGTGTAATAAGATACTTGTTCTTCTACAGCACCATTTTGCCTCCTGGCCATAGCTGTCCCGTGGACGCCTCTCCCCAGTGGGGTGAGCAGAAGGGGTGCAGCAGGCTGAGCGTGGGAAGCGTTCATTTGCCGGAGTTCTCTTCCGGCCAGCTCCAGCACTCCCCCTCACTGCGCTGCTCTGGCTTTGTGGGGTTTTTTTTCTGCTTTTCATGATAAGCCAAATTCTCCACTCTGTGTCGAAAGGCTGTGGGTGTATTGTGCTTGATCTGGCAGTATGAGTGTAGAAGAAAAAAATCTAGAAGGTTTTTGTACCTTAGTAGGAAAGCTCCTTTAAGTTTTGTGGCTAAAACATCACTGATGATGAAAGCACAGGTTTGGGGAGGGTGCTCAATTACAGCAGCTGTGGAAGTAGCACAAAGAATAATGTACATAAGTCCACAAAGCAGGGACATCTTACCTGCTGTATAGGAAAGCCTTACATTTTAAAGGATAAAATTTATGGCCTAAGTATATAAAATTATAATTTAAACAAAAATGTGGTGTTACATTTATTTTAAACAGAATGTCTATATTAGCTTGTTTTTAGAATTATACTACCGAGGCACAAGTGAAGTTGCTAGTCTTCATTTGCCTAACACTTCCTACCAGGACAGGATAATTGAGTGTCTCTCCATCTTGCCCTGCTGCAATATGTAAAGTCTTACTCTTCTCTAAAATCAGAAAAGCAAACAGATTAGTCTGAAGGTTGGGCGCACCTTACTGCAAATGACCCTTTTAAGATGAACCTGAAAATCTAAACAGTCAAGCCATTATTTTGATTTTTTCTTTTAACAGAAGACAGTGTCTTCAATAACCCCTATATTATTTGTACAGACTAACAGTAATGCAGCAGGGGACCTAAAACAGCTATTCAAATGCAGTCTGTTGCGTTCGTGGGACTAGGGATCTGAATGAATGCTGGCTTTGCTTGGTCAACTAAAGGTAATCCCCAAGACAGGGAGATCAATAACACACACACAAAAAAAATCACACAGTTTAAAACTCCCTTTTGATATGTGTAATTTTGTGTGTTTCAATTTGCAGGAATTTTGATATCATGCAACAATTGCAAATGTAAGCTACAGGAGATTTAAGTATTTTCTGAAATCATTTCAAACGTCATGTATGAAACCATCTGACCAAAAAAGCCTATACCAGTGACAAGTTCTTAATAATTGACTATTATTCCTGAGATCATATTCCTTTAGTATCAGCAGGTTGAGCCGAAGTATGCAATTGAAGTGGATAGAGAACTGGCTGAATGAGTGGATAGAGAACTGGCTGAATGGCAGAACTCAGAGGGTTGTCATCAGCGGCGCTGAGTCTAGTTGGAGGCCTGTAACTAGTGGTGTCCCCCAGGGGTCAGTACTTGGCCCAGCCTTGTTCAACTTCTTCCCAGGACAGAGAAATTATGTGCTGAAGTTTCCCCAGGCTAAGGATGACCATGAACTTGTATCTCCTCCTCCTTAAGAGTTACCTACTTTAAGCAGCATGTTTATATGTGAAACGCATATTCTGTC
>Ga0065711_1040209_pt1 | contig 17152 bp, 12 predicted proteins | sample Hoacrofraction12_FD_59098 | JGI IMG/M metagenome (GOLD analysis project Ga0065711, IMG submission 59098) | Hoatzin crop microbial communities from Cojedes, Venezuela - Epithelial fraction 12 v2 (version 2) | ecosystem: Host-associated > Birds > Digestive system > Esophagus > Crop | place... | reverse complement strand
CAGGCCCGCCGCCGCCACTCCCCCCGCCGCAGCCAATGGGCAGAGCGGGGCCTCGGGGCCGGGCCGCGGCCTTACCCGCGCCCAGCGGTGCCCCTGAGGGGAGGGGTGCCGTCTCCGGCCCCGCCGGCCCCACCAGCCCCGCGGCCGGGGCGGCTGTGACTGAGCATTGAACTCGCGAAACGCGAAAGCCTTTCCCTTCAGAGATCGGCGCCATCACGCTGCAGCGCCGGCGGCCCGAGGCGCACGGCTGAACGCCGCCCTCCCCCTCCCAGCAGTTCTGTTGGCACACTTGGATTTTCCGCCGGGATTACGAACTTGTGGCACCCAGGCAAGCCCCTGCCCTGCTTACAAACGCTGGGGCTCCGTCATTACCTGCAGAACTGCCGGGATGTTACAGTAAGAGTGGCAGATTTTTTTAAAAATCCTAACCTATCCGCTTGAGTTGCTTCCTCATTGGAAAGTTTTTCTGTTTCCCTGCATTCCAGTTCTATTTTGTTTTTAAAGAAGGCTGTAGTATTTACAGAGAAGATGGGAAGTCGGAAACCAAAGTAAATCAAGCACTATGCTAAAACAAAACCAACATCGCACAAACGAGAAGAACGAAGACCCTGCTGAAGTGTATCCACCCTGTGTGCGTCCCAGTGGTGCAGCCACAACTTCAGCCATTCGCTTTGCCCACGCTTCTGTTGACTTACCGTACCTATGAGCATTTAATAACTGCAACCGATATTCTAAAACATGGAAACACAGGTAATATAAAATAATTTATTCACATAATTTACGTACAGAATATGACTGTCTTCAAAACAGAACGCTTATATGTAATGATACAGGGTGTCAGACAACTCTAAGCAAAGCAGTCTCATGCCATATCCTTGTAAAAATGCTACACTGATAGGCATTGACATTTCACCAATCTTTTCTTACATCCTTCACCATTATAAAACTTCCATATTACACAAACCGGAACACAAAGTTGTCTTATCTCTACCCAAATTTAATTTGTTCTTTAAAAAAAAAAATCCTCTAACAAAGTGCATGTGATTTACTGCAGGGAAAAAAAATGTGTAGCCCAAATTAACCAGGTAGATAAGGCACCTTAAATCTTGGTAATGCAATAGTTTGTTTTTCTTTTTTTTTTTTCCTTGTAATATAAATGCAAGCTAAAATGTACACAACTAAATGTAGAATGGTTATCACCTTAGAAACTACTTAGGGCAATTATAGCCACTACCCACAAGCCTATCTGTAGGCTCTATTAGTGGAAGGGATTTAAACATGCCACGCGTATCAGGAACTAAACACTTGCATACATAAAATAATATCTACAAGATATACATTACATGGAGCTTTATGTATAGATTATTTCATAATGTTTACAGTGAGACAATATTTAGATAAACATTTCAAGTTAAGTGGATTAGGCAAAGCACAAGACAGTCTGGACAAAAAAATGGTGGCAGTGGTGGGTTTTTTGGTGTTTTTTTGTGGTTTTCTTTGTTTGTTTTTTTAGGGGGGCAGTGGGGTGGACAGGCAGTGGGGTTGACAGCATGCTTTCAAGTAAGTTACTTTACATAGGGACTGTCAATCTCTTTTCCATCACCTCAAGAAGATACTGCTGCTAAGGATGTATGCTTGCCAGAGGCCTGATAATGTCGCAATTTGCAGTAACAGTGGCTTTTCTGCGTATTTTTCCTTAATGACAAAACTTTAAAGGCTCCTTCAGAAGCCTTGACAATAACTTCCAGAAAGGCAAACATTCTCAAACTTCGTAAGTATTTCAAAATTAACTACGTACTTATATGAAAATATTTGCCAGTAAATGATTATCCAGTCCAAAGCTCAAGACAGGTTTCTTGAGAGCATAACAATACCATTCAAACATCAGTTTCACATTCATAATTAATAATTTGTTTTGCAAAAGTACCTGCTGGCATTAAGTTACAGGAGAAAAATTTAGGCTACTTAAATCTACACCCTCTTTTTTATGTAACGAGTTTCAGAATACATACTGAATCTTTCAGTGACCACCCGGCTTTGAGACCACATGAACCCTGTTACCTCATCAAAACTAAAATCTAAAGCTACATCAGCATTTTATAATAAGTTACAGTACAAGCAGCCATGCAACATGAGGAAAACCATTCAAATTTAACTGCTTCACAGCAGCAAATCCTCAACCACACTGTATAGGCATGGTTTAAATCCAACCTCTGTGTTTTACTTCGCACAAGGGAAACCAAGGAAGTCAGCAGAGATACAAACACATGTAAAACCAAGGAAAAGAAATGGTATCTATCCCCTTATTTTCAAATTTAGAAGGAAGTTAGCATGTATACTAGGAAACATTAACTTCTTTACCACTCCAATAGGACAGTTGCAAAGATTAACATTGTGTAGCATCTTTTAGTAAATTACGTTTTTTCAGTTGTTCTCAATACATTTTTAAGGAACTAAACACATTCGGCTTTTCAGGTTAGGATCTTTTAATCTATGTAATTAAAAACTCTTACAAAAATACGTAATTTGGAGATGGTAATAAAAATACCTGCAGTGCTGAACGTATCTATGTATTTACTACACTACTTCCAGTATTTGCATCCTCTTCTACAGAGATTACACTGTACATAAAAGGCTCATTCCTTCTTCTAACATAACATACTTCACAAAAAGAAGTAAAGACCTCATATAACCAGTACCACAAGCTTCAACAGTAAAATTCAGAGAGATACTTGTCACAAGATTAAGCATTGTTTCATTGCACTTTTCTGGAAGACAGTCATGCAGCCATTATCAGCATCTAAGCAAGTGAAACTATAAGCCAGCAGCTGCTGGTCTGGTCCAATGACATCAACGTAGTGGTTTAGATTATGTCAACATTTTAAAAGTATGCAGGTTGCTTCAGAAGGAATCCGTTTCATCTTTATGGAATTTATGAACAACAGCTTGGCTGACAGTAGGTGTGGCATAATCAACATCAGAACAAGTCAGAACCTTTTAAAAATACTCTTTTCTTCTTGCATTATACTCTCAGATCTCAGGTTTTTATAAAGCCAGTTTGCTATTCTGAATCATCCACTTCCATAAAGATGTCACTGAAAAAATACTCAGAGATTCTGGTTGGCTCTTCTTCCTTCTCTTGATCTTTAGCACAAAGTGGTGGCTTCTCAGACGGCTCGTTACTTGCAACCTAATGGAAAAAGAAAAGGCTGCTCTTAAGAGTCTTAATCTGTTTGTGTGTGTGAATGTGTGTATATATACGTATGTGTGTACATATATATATGCACCTAAGCTTCCAATTTAGATAGGAAGTTTAGACAAAAATTTCAGAGTTTACTGAAAATGGCAAACTGGTAGATACATACACACAAAGGAAAAAACCTTAGTTCCATGAAAACTTTCCTAGAGATGCACAAGTCAGGGTTTTTATTCACTGGAGCAAGTATCTCTCTCAAAACATGAACACTACATGCCCACCTACCCACTCCTGAAACAATTAATTCGCTGGTCTTCACATCTCAAAAATGCAAGGGCATTCGAAAGTAAACACGTACCATAACTGCAGCATCAGCAGCTACATTGCCACACTCAACAGATGATGATGTGCTTGTGGAGGGAAGGGAACAAGATTCCCTATCATCCTTAGTGGGCAGAGTGGGTTTTTTTAGGCTTCGCTTTAGAGTCACAATTTGAGGTTTTTGGATCTTCCCTCTATTCCCTTTGGTATCTTCTGCAGATTCAGAACTGCTTTTTTTGCAAATTAAAGACAAAAATCCCAATGGTTTTCGTCCACCCCTGTTCAAAACAGTCAGAATGTCATAAGATTGCTCCATAAAAGGAAGATTCAAATAGTATTACAGAAGTCCAACTGATTACACAGGAAACAAACACACACCTCTTAGATCTATGAAAATTCGAAGAAAAAACAAAAAAATCGTTCTGAGAAAGGCTTTTGTATTAGTGATTATTCTGGCACAAGAGTTTTTCCGAAGACTTAACAAAGACTCTTGACAATCTCCAACCCCGAGAACAGGAACCTACTATTTGCTACTAAACAAGAGCCTGTAAGAAGCTACCAGATCTTCAGAGAGAGATTCCAAGAGGAATGGAGACATACTGCTAAAGAATGAACTGAAAAGAGCATCCTGCACGTCATAAATGGAAAAAGAAACCCAACTCCCAAGGATGGGACCACAGCAGACTGTGTTAAACACCAGAACGAAGACTGTCTGAAATTAGGGTTTCAGCCTACTAACAGCATCATGCCCAGTACCAGTGAACTTACGGAAGTCACAGTGACGAGGCAGGTACAAAGACTAGCAACTTTTCACGTTGTTAAGAGTTTACAGCTTAGAAAGTGAACTTTAAGGCCAGGATTCTGATGTTAGTGCATCATTACCAAACTGCTGTGTATGTCCCAGGTACAAATAAGCAGTTTTGTTACTCACACAAGCATAATGAAAGAGTAGACGACAAGATCAGAAGAGACCAGCAGTGCACTGCAATCAAAATCAGCGAGCCAAACAGCAAATGAGAGCAAGAACTCAAACTCTTAAACAAATATTACAGAAAGGTATATTAAAAAATATACAGTCAGATGGATAGAGGAATGTCCTCTGAGCTGTCAAGGTTGAAACTCCTTTGGGGAAATGACACATGTTAAGCTAGCCCTAAAAATCTAGTGTGATGAGTACTATACCAGTAACAAATCTTACTGGCAGAAGGACAAAAATCAAAACAAGTGGATGGGTGTATAAATCACAACATTAGACTGCACTAAGGAAAATAACAATTACCCCAAATCATAGCCAATGGATGTCTGCCTCACAAGAGGCATCTGTCAGTGTCTAAATAAATATACCATATGTCAGTAGTGTCCCTTGGTCAATCTGCTCATTTATTGAATGAAATAATTCAAAATTCAAAGCAGACAGCTTGATCCTTTCTAGTTTGCTGAAGAGGACAGATACTGTAACTCTAAGCCATGCAGGTCACAAACAATGGTACTACCCTTCTTGTAATACTACGTGGAAAAAGGACATAAACACCTCAATATGGAAACACAGTCTGTTTTACAGAGAAGGCTGACAAAACATTGCAAAAATACCTGAGTAATGGAGTTCTTGAAGATGATGCTACGCTTCCAGTGTGTTCCAACTGTCCAGATTCATGTGCATCCCCCTGCTTTCCTTGTCCACTTATTTCTGCATTTCTGTTAGAGCTTGATCTAGACATCACCTCCTCTTCCTGTTTGGATCCTGCATTCTCAAGTGGTGCTTTCCCTGAATTCTCCAAAGCCTCAGGCTGGCTTCTCTCAGTCAGTGGTGACATAGACTCAGACACTAACAAAGAGGTAAGTACTTTTTCCTTTGCTGAAGCCTCCATTTTTTCAAAAGGATTCCCTGTAAAAGGAGTTGAGAGTCATTCAAGGACCTCAGTTACATCACTTCAGTGATAACACAACAGCCCAAAGTATGTATGTGATGTTAAAATGGCTTCCACCATTACAAGAGAAGGGCTGAATTTTTGTGGGGTTTTTTTGTCATTTTATTTTTTGAAGTCACCACTAAGAATTAAAAGTTCATGGTCTAATTTTAAGTCTGTAAAAATCTTACAGGTGTTATGGGGAAAAGCTGGTAGAATCGTGGCTTATAGCACACCCCCTTTCTCCTTTACAGCACACCACAGAACTTAGTCAAGCCATCTAGCTATTAAATCTTCCACAATTTCCCTTTAAAATCTTTCAGGGCCAAAAAGTAGTTCTCAAAACCCTTCACAGGCTCAGATGACTGAAAATGGCATTGCCAGCAATTCTGCTCTCTCTCTGATTCTTCAAAGGCAGATTAAGCTTTCAAACAATTACATTGTGCGTACATTTTTTCAAAAAGACAAATACCAGATAAAATAAAAATAAATTATTTTGTCATAGTATGGTTAAAATATTTTTGTCAGTACTCTCCAACAGGTAGAAATATTTGCATAAGAGATCATGTTTAGTCCAAAAAACCTCCCAAATTTCTCAGACTAACTACAGCAATGTTTTTAGAACTGTTATTAAATTAATAGCCAGTTACGTAATCCAACGCATCCAGTTTACAGCAGAAAATACGGAATGGTGGCATTAGGGTATTACCAGGAAAATTTGTTTCTACTTTTACGTTAGATAGCCTGAGACAGGACTATTTAGCACAATGACCAGTATTAAACGGTGATGTGTTATGCATTTACATTCTTATACTTTATTTTACAAGTTTAAGATTACCTACCAGAAGTTATCATTGGAGCATTTGGGGATTTAATTGAATAACCCTGCATTTAAAAAAGAAAAAAGAAGTTATTTCTCTATTTCTCTCAATATAGAAGAGACAATGAAAGTTGATAAAGTCATACCACATGGGTACAGTTCCAAGAACAGAAGTGATACAGACGACTACAAAGACTACATCTTCAGTACAGTATCATTCATCACTTAACTCATTTCCTGAGCAGGCTTTTCAAGGTGTTCTTGTGACAAATGACTCAAGACAGGGATGTCAAGATGAGAGGTCAAAGAAGGAACAGAATTGTTATCCAGTCCTTCCTAGAAAAACCCTCTCTGAATCCTGTGGGGAATTATCACCCAATACCTCACCCAGACACATTACACTATCTTAGCCTACTCACAAAAATTAATGGCAGTCACTGCCACAAACTGGGTCACATTCTAAAAGCACAGAGGGAAGCTGAAAACATGCAGGCCAGTTTTCATTTGCAGCTTGTTTTTTTAAACTAATACCTGCTATGTTAAAAAATGGTAGGAACATATCTAACAGTCTTCGTGCAACAGACACCATGAGAAACCATAACATCGTTCAGTGAACCCTGACAGTCTGCCAGGCATCCAATATACATTCAGAGTTTCTTCTCCTGTAATGTCATTGTCGGAAAGGCTGTGGTGAATGAACCAGACAAGACACATTAGCAATCTGCCTACTAGGAAGCCTAATAAAAAAAATAGTGAGAGCCCACAGATTCTCAAAAAAATTAATACTAAATCCACAGCCAAAAAACTGTTGTACAGTTGAACATAAAAAGCAATCTATGTGTGTTGATTTTCCTTTTATGTTGTACAGGCAGTGCATTTTTGAGCAAATGACACTGTTAAACAATAAACATAATTAAAATGTTCTGTGTTCTGCATTTACACTATGCATAAAGACTCACTTACCAAAATACCATCTCACCTTGTAAGTGGTTTCCAAGTTGCCTTCCACTACAACAGCAGACCGAGTTTTCTTGGCAGGAGGAAAATCATTCCCTTCAAGCTCAGCAGCAGACCTTTTTTGAGTTGTCTGAAAATTCGCAACTGGCTCTACTGATACACTCTCTAGTTGTTTGGTTTCCACAGGGCTGTTTACAGGTGCAACAAATTCATCAGCTGCAGTTGTCAAGGATCCAGTGCTGTTTACATATAAAGTCATTACTGTGACTGTACAATAAGCCAAAATTTACCTTGTGTAACATTTCTGTATGGAAATTACACATGGATATACGGTGATACTCTTTCTTGCTTAACGTCAATATTAACTTTAAATGTACTATTTACTACCACGAAACATTTTGCTGTGCTATCTTGAGTTAGAGAATTGAGTTTTTCTAGTCATAATTGAATCTAGTTACTTTAGAAGCTGTTCTATTTGAACTCCACTTGACATTTTCATAAAATGTAAAAATATGACCACTGATTAACTGCCTTAGAAAATCCTAGAATACAGTAGTATTTCTATGCACAGCTGAATCTTCATCCGCACCACCTCCCCCTGCCCCTCGTATGATCTCAAAAGACAGCAAGACACCTAGGGAAGCAGCATAGACTAGGGAAACAGGGTAAAGCAGTTAGGGAACAGTGAAACAGAAGATGTACCCTAACTTTGCCTGTCAGCAATTCTGTCTATCATCAGTAATTCCACAGGTGTTAGAAATCTTACACTGTGTAGCTACAATTCATTGCGTAGGCAAAATTCACTTAAAGACCTATCCTTTCAACAACTGAAAAAATGACAGTAACATCTGATGGCATAGGGCAAGGTCCTCCGCAATGATGTGAAACTGCATCACACCTCGTTATGATCTGAGGCCTTACCTTAATATAGTAATAGGCTTTTTTTTTTTTTTTTACAATTTTGCAACACTTCCTGTCCTTCAGAATGTCTTTTTCCCTTGATGTTGGCTTTTTTCCTCCCAATTTGACTACAGGATTTTGCATTGAGGAGTACTCCTTGTAGAACAAACTCAAACTATTTGTATCACAGCACTGCAAACCAGCTATTATTCTGTTGAGTAATTAATTTATTTGCTTTTTCAGCTTTTCTCCCTTTTGAACATGGCACAAACTCAAGAGAATAATATCTGAATTTATGTCCACTGTTTATCAGGTTCTCTAGAAGAGACTACACTAAAAATCTGGAAGAGCAAATAATAAACAGGTACTTCGCAAAACTGTTGAAGTACTGTAAAAATGCAAACTTGCTTAGATTTTTCATTTCAATTGCTTTTCATTATAAGTATCCATGGCAGAATAGGCTCAGGCTGGACAAATGACTTATATTAAAAAGGAAGGCTTGCTTTAAAGGATAAATCAGAATGAATGTTGACACCAAAATCCCAGCTAACTGAAACACTACCTTTAAACCACTGATGAGACCTTTCTCAAATCTGATTAGATCCCTTTTCACTTTCTTAATTCTCTGGCCCATCTGCCAAAATTATTTTCTCTTGCATTTCTTTTGAGAAATTCTAACCTGTAATGCACATTCAGGGAACAATCAAGGTTCACAGAAAGTGTTTCACTTTGCTCAAAAATAAGCATTTACCTCTTCACTTCAGTTACGCTTTTTTCATTTGCACTTATTGGGCTGACAAGTATTGGGGCTGGCAGTAATGGTTCTGAAGTCTGTTCCAGCAAAGCAGATGTATCAAACTCCTTTGAGTCAGCTGGGATTTCCACCAACGTTAAAATGAATGTCTGTTCCTCCTCTGGACATCTACGATCATCATTCACTACTGTATTTTTTCCAAGAAATAAAGAAATAACAAAAATCTATTATTCAAGTTTGAAATTACACTGTTCTCTTCATGCCCTCCCTACTTTGAGTAATTAAGGTTTAGGCACTCATTTCTCCAGGGGAAAAGGCACTGGGGATATCCTTGAGACAACGTGCCTCCTTTCTTCTTAGATGAGATATGCATCATCATCCCCTGGAGCCTATTCATTGCAGTGGATTCCTGATTACAAATCAGAATGAATAATATTAAAAATGCCTAGTAGGGATGGAGCTTTTTTAATGGTGTTCTAGCATTAAAAAACAATTTGCAGTTTAATTAAACCTGTGTAATGGTGGTCAAATGGCCCTCTGTCTTCAACTGCAACTGTCAGGTATTAAGAGTTACTTCTTTAAGTAGCAGGAGTTTGCTGTTTTGATGGTAAACACAAGGATTTTTCTCCTCGCTGCAGACTTGCAGAAGCAGTATAGTTATATATATAACCATATATATTGAGAAGTATAGTCTTGAATTTAATAAATGAAAAATACAAATAATTTAGTCAGACGGACATTAACAGGTAACTGCCAAATGCCATCCGTTAGAATGAATTTAAGGAAAGAACATTTGTAAAGTTTTCGAAAGATGGAAAACCACAGTGCTGCTCCACTGCTTAAGACAGCTCTCGTTCTTGATGATATAAAGCTGCTGTCACTCCAACATCAACTCAGTTTGGTTCTTTATCTAATTAAAGATGATTTAAGATACTCTGTCCCAAGATCCCTGCAGTAACAGAGCGTAACAATAGATGTCTCAGAAGTATTAGCCCTATCTTTTGCACAACTTTGTTGCAACTTTGGACTGCAGTTTCCATGTAAATAAAGTATTCTGCGCTTCTGACAGTGATTTTCCCATACCTTAGACAAGTATTGGTTCCAAACCAGCTCCATTTTAATTTGCTCTGGGGAAGAGCAGCCATCACCTTCATACCTTACATCACATCCAATAAATTAGGAGTTAATCCACTGACTCACTACAGCTGAAGAGGGAAGCCTAGTTGTCGTCTTCCTTTCCCTTTCCCTCTTCTTTCTCCCCTGCTCCACACTTGCAGACTCCAGCACTCCTACTCACACAATTCTGAGACTGGGATTCACTCAACAATTTCTTGAGGCACTACAGCTCACTAAGCCAGTGGAAAACTACACAGGTTCTCTCCCTCTGCCCCCTTCATTTTTTGATGGATAAGTGAGTCAGAGGCTCATAAAGGGCTCTAACAAGTGCTAAACCTAGCACGAGGTAAGCAGCAGGAGCTCACAACAGGGAGGAGAGAGCAAGAAGTTTCCCTTCCACTGATACTTAAACTTAATGAAGTGCCATTCAGAAAGGTTCCAAGTCTAGTTTGTGTTAATGAAGAGTAGTAAGAGACTGGGGAGGGGAAGGGCACTGTGCTGTGGGCCATTATTTTTGTTAATGAGATAAGACTGATTAATCATCTCAATGAAAACATTTTATTTTTTTTAATTCATCTTTATGTAACTGCAAGATACACAAGTGTGGACTTTTGCTAACAGAGTATTAGCACATTATACCTGAAGTCTCTTCTGTGCTGCTTACGCATTGTTGTTGAGAATCTTGAGCACAAGGTTCCTTCTAGAAATAACACATTTGAAATAAAACAAGTTAATAAATCTGCAAAATAACTCTAGAAAACAGGAAAGAAACAAAGCATGTAAAATGCTGAAGAGCCAAGAAATCCAATGACATCATCATAATTGCATTTTGTCAGCTTTTACTTCTAGCTATTCTAGTATGAAGGATATTAGCCTGACAAGGACAAGAAACACTCGGGCAATATAAAGTTTATATGCAGCTCATTGTCTGTATTGATGGTTTGTCAGAATAAATTTATACTTCCTACAGCACAACTCTGTCAGAGATGACTCACATAATAAATTGCTCAGTGACACTAAGAACACTGTTCTTATTCCCCCAACCATCACAAAATCACTGAGTGCCAAAGAAAAACACCAAGCTCTGCAACTCATCTATCCCTTCCCTTTTATGGCATGTACCTTTGCTAAAAACAGGAATACTCCACTGCAAGTTGCCTCTTTTCACACTCTCTGCCAGTCCTGTTAAGAGCCAAATCATTCTTGTACCTTGTTCTAACACGAGATCAGCCTTGACACACCAACAGGTTGCACTGGGGAAACAAGCTATCACCCATCCACTGTTCCACCATAACTGCAAGTACACTGATCTCAGAAAACACTAGAAAACCTGAAGGAACTGAGAATGAACCCTTCTTTCATGAAGAAATAAGACAATTCTCATTTATACTAGAAAAGGGATACACAAACCACTGCAAAGAAATGGATGTGAAAGACATACTTTTCTTCCATGATAATATACATGCAAAACTCCATCAGATTTTGAAATAAGTGGGAAAAAGCATAGCAAAGGATGAAGTTTGTTTTAAACAAAGCAAATGCAGGTGGCAATGAAAATGCTGCATCCGGCAGCAACCTTTTAACTTTATTTTAATTAAAATACATATAACAGAAAGAGGTCAAACTGAATTAATACATTAGTCCTACATAAATTCTTCCATCAGAACTCTTTAAAAAATTGTCCAAAACTTTGCTAATATAATTTATCACTTATTGCTGAAATGCTATAAACTGAGGCTTGCAAAGATTTAGTTTTTCTGAAAGATTAAGTTTGGTTATGCCTTTGCAAAAGGAAAGTTTTATTCACCAGCTGAAGTATCAGGAGTATCAGGTCTTTAAAATGGGTAAGTACATTTGCACTGAAAACCTCTTTCTTCACACAACTGCAGAAACTTCTAGACTGTAATTAAGTTATTTACCTGAGTAAAGCTGATTGTGCATATATTGTGCTCAGAAGGACAAAGATTTTGCTCAGGAAGTTCATCTACAGAACTTAGATTTGGATAATCTTCTAGTCCAGGGTGAGATTTTCCAGGTTTTTGTGATGCAGTTACAGGTCTTAAATCTCCTGAATTTCCACAAGCATCTCTCATCTCTGTTCTGTAATGTATATATCTCATTAGTTTGAAATCAGTTGAAGATACTCTATGCACAGGGTAAATTCTGTATAATTATTTGTTTAATATGAAGCTTATGTAGTTACAGAGAAATAGGGCACCTGTTCAAGAACTACATCATTCTACTAAACAAAATGCATACTCTTTGAACAAGTCTACATAAAGCATTTCAGGAAAAAGCCTCCCTAACACCACTAATTGAGACTTTACCAGTAAAAGCATGACCAAGCAGGAAGCCTTACAAGCTCATCAACATTTCCAAAATGATCAACTCCTTAACATTTCCTTTCAGCTGCAGTTTCATGGGAGACAATTAAGCAGCAAGGTGATTACTAAACAGCAAATCTAAGGTAATGTTTTACCTCAAAAGCTGCAGGATAACATGCAAGAGAGAAAAACCTTAAAAATTGAAGCGTAAACTGTACACTTATGTGTGTAAACACACACAATATGTGTAAGCACAGTGTTTCGATCGCAGACGCATACTACAAATGCACTTCAGCTGCATATTTGATGAGACTTTAGGAATAAAGCCAATGTTAACTGATGATTCTTCCTACCTCTCAGTTTTGTTTTCTTGCTTGGTAAGTTCCATACTTCTAGCTGCAAAATCAGGAAGAACTGAGGAATCACCTGCAGCTGGTCTGACCTGTTCTAGTTCCACCTTCTGCATTTCTGTAGTACCTCTCAGGGCTGTAGACTCTAAGATATGTAAGAATAAAAATTAAGCTAATTTTGTGTGTGTGTGCGTGTGTATATATATGCATACTATTTTTACATACAAGTTTCTGTATATTAAAATGTATATACATGCAGACATGTATACATAAACACACTAGAAAAATTAACAATTTTGCTGTATATGTACACATCTTACATAAATGAAACATATACACATATCTCATCTTGCTTTTGGTATGTTGTGCATTTTGCCAGAGATACAAAGACAATTCAGAGTTTGAAGACTACCCTTTTTTGTAACTATTTTAAGATTATCTGAACAGTTCTATGTATCTCCCCTTCTGATTTTAATAGAAGGGAAAGACAGTAATAACAGAAAAAAGTACACTGTATTGTACTGTATTTCTGTAATCGGCAGTCAAGTAACTTACAGGCTTTCCAGGTAATTTGAGCCCTGCACAGAAAAACTGCTATTCAGATTTCACTTAATTTTATACTCAAAAGTATACTTATGTATAAAACTACACCATAAATGGATGCCCTACGTCACATTTGATGATGCATCATCTGTGAACATGAACAGAAAGTGAAGACTACTTTCAGCTGAGTTTAATTTCATAGAGAGATACGTATCCATCAGAAGAAACCATTTTCAGAACCCTAGGATAAGATACAGGCTTACCACTTTGAACTTGCTCTAGTTGTTCCACAAGTACATTTGTATTAAGTGGCTTCTGAATTATGCTTTCATTGGACCTCAATACTTCGAAGTCTGTCTCAGGCTTCAGGAGACTGCCTCTTGTCAGTCTCACACTATTCACTGTAGACAAAGAGCTATCACTGCAAGCAAAAAGGAAAAATGCCATCAATATAGTTCTTGATTTTTGGCAGTTATTTGTGAGACGAAATTAGTATTTCCAGCAAAGATCACTGTGCAGAGAAGAGATAAGAAAGATGGAGTAGACGACGCAATGAAGAACTGAAATACAGGCTGCAGATGGCAAAGGAGACAGAAGACTATTTAGCAGAACAAAAAATAAAGATCTTCTGGGAATTGGAACAGGCAGGTATACTGCATGAGAAGATCAGAAATCTAACACTGATCACATAGTAGGAAGTTCTGGTTAATCATATCATGAAAGAACCACTGGACTTAAAAGTAAAATATCTTCTATTATAATTTTTCAGAGGAGTATGATCTGGTAGTTTGTTCAAGCAATTGACAAGTTCAATAGCCTTTCAAATAATGCAACATGATCACCAGCCGATTTTTTCTGAAAAGGTGTTCCATCAAGCTGTTCAAATATTCACAAATACTTGAATAAAATTAAAAACCATAAAGCATAAAAAAACCATAATGATAGATGATCAGTTGGTTCCTTGACATCCTTTTGCTCTAAATCTTTGATCTATGTCCCACAGGAGCATTGACACTTAAGCAATTTGCCTTGGCTGATTACTTGTAAAGTGCTTTGGGAAAATGAGCTTGGTAATTAACACTGATCCATACCAACTAAGTTTGAATATTCTTTTCTCCCCCACGAGGGTAAACTTAACTTCACGAGTGAAGAACAAGTTCTACATCCCCAAAATTATATACCAACATCTCATAAAAGTCATAACAAAGAGACAAGAGGGGTTCTCCAGATTACATACCAAATTACATAAACTAAGAAACCTTCATTAAAGCAAGACTGCTTGCAATTCAATAAAAAGGCCAGAAAGAATCTAGCAGAAGCAAGCAGTGTCAGAGGATCCCTCTCCTTAAAGAAAATGAAGTAGTGATTCAACCTGATATCTGCAGCACTTTTCTCAAAATATTCTTCAACACCTGTTCTTGTGCCAGTGCTTTGATCCTTTACATTAATGTTGCTTTCATCCTCAGAAGGGACCAATTCCTTGGTAGAAGTGTCTGAAGAAAGCAAATACTGACTAGGAGTTCTATTTTGTTTGGAGTCGGTGTGGGTTACAAGGCTATTGGCCATGTCCAACCCATCTGGAGCAGGTAACGTGTGTGTCCACTCTGGTTAGAACAATAAACAGAACAGAAAAGCACAATTTAGAAGACTCAAGTTTGGCATGTACATAAACCTGTTTTACACATGTTCAACTTCAAAATTCATTGAATAAAGTCTGCATTGTCCAAAGACGCAAATTCAAATCTCAGGTAAATGCAGTCCCAATATCACACTTTTGATAGTAAGAATGCAGAAACTAATATTCAACCAATGAAAGCAGGCAATAAATTCTAAATTAAAGTCTATAAAAAAACACAACTAAACCCAGGTAATTTCAGGATTTAGCTATGTAGGCTGAAAAAGCTATGCTTCAGGTTAAAGGCCTGAAAAGACCACTGATAGTTATGGTCATTTAAGCCTGATTCCTTTCTTTTGTCCAGTTCATGTGACCATACCTAATTCAAAAATGTTCTTCCTAAAGCAGGTCTCAAACATCTTTCTAGCACAGTGATGCATTCAGCAGAATCCACTAACGTGCCTTACTTCTTCCAGCCAACCTGCATTGCCTAGTCTCACTATGCGTTACAATTCAGCAGGACTAAAAGCATAAAAGATTCTTGACCTCCTGCTATACAGCAGCATGTGGAAGAGCTTTGCAGCCACTGCTCCATCCATCCTTAGGTGGACCCAGAAAGTACAAGAAAGGCTTTGTCCCATAAATCAGATCATACCTTCCGTGCTTGTTTTTAACTGGAACATTGGATCACCCATTGCAAGTAAAGTCATGGCAGCTTCAGTGCTTCCATCATTAATTCCTGCAAAGTTGTTCACACACATTAAAAGTCACAAGCACATCAACCAGAAATCCACTTCTCCTCTTTCCCCCTGTACTCAGCACTGGTAAGGCCACACCTTGAGTACTGTGTTCAGTTTTGGGCACCTCAGTACAAGAAGGACCTTGAGGTGCTGGAGCGTGTCCAGAGAAGAGCAATGAGGCTGGTGAAGGGTCTGGAGAACAAGTCCTGTGAGGAGCAGCTGAGGGAACTTGATTGTTTAGTCTGGTGAAGAGGAGGCTGAGGGGGAACCTCATCGCTCTCTACAACTACCTGAAAGGAGGTTGTAGTGAGGCAGGTGTTGGTCTCTTCTCCCAGGTAACAGGCAATAGGACAAGGGGAAATGGCCTCAAATTGCACCAGGGGAGGTTTAGACGGGATATTACTGCCCAGGGAAGTGGTTCAGGCACCATCCCTGGAGGTATTTAAAAGACTTCTAGATGCAGAGCTTAGGGATATGGTTTAGTGGTGGAATTGACAGTGTTAGGTTAATGGTTGGACTCAATGTCGACCGACTCTTCCAACATAAACGATTCTATGATTCTATATTCAAAAAGCATTTGACATGATCATCAATGTACTGAAGAACATTTTTTTTAAACTGTTGCCATTCATGGATCAAGACGCTTGTAGACAGAGAGCAATTCTCATCCACTAAATTCAAACTACTCTAAAAACACTGAGTAGCAACATTATTCACTTTAATGGTGTACTGGGTACAGGTGGCAAGGTGTTGGCAGCAGGGGGGCTATTCTGGATACAGCTGGTTCCAAGTGAGCCCTGCAGGACACAGTTGAGCCGGTCAGCCAAGATGGTGGCACCTTTGGGAAACATTTAAGAAACGGGAAAATGATGCACGCCAGTGAAGAGTGAGGGAAAAAGTGTCAGAAACAACCCTGTGAACACCAAGGTCCATAAGAAAGGAGGGGGAGGAGGTGCTCCATGCGTGGGAGCAGATTCCCCTGCAACCTGTGGAGCAGATCTTGGTTGAGCAGGTAGATAGAAGAAACTGCACCCTGTAGAGGACCTGTGGTAGAGCAGACTTATCACAGAATGGTAGGGACCTCTGTGGGTCATCTAGTCCAACCCCCCTGCCAAAGCAGGGTCACCTACAGCAGGATGCACAGGACCTTATCCAGGCAGGTTCTGAATATCTCCAGAGAAGGAGAATCCACAACCTCCCTGGGCAGCCTGTTCCAGTGCTCCGTCACCCTCAGAGGGAAGAAATTCTTCCTCATGTTCAGACGGAACTTCCTGTGCTTCAGTTTGTGCCCGTTACCCCTTGTCCTGTCGCTGGGCACCACTGAAAAGAGTCTGGCCCCATCCTCCTGACACCCGCCCTTAAGATACTTATAGGCATTTATAAGGTCCCCTCTCAGCCTTTTCTTCTTCAGGCTGAACAAGCCCAGCTCCCTCAGCCTTTCCTCGTAGGAGAGATGCTCCAGTCCCCTCATCATCTTTGTAGCCCTTCGCTGGACTCTCTCCAGTAGCTCCTCATCTTTCTTGAACTGGGGAGCCCAGAACTGGACAGAGTACTCCAGATGGGGCCTCACCAGGGCAGTGTAGAGGGGAAGGAGAACCTCCCTTGACCT
>Ga0065711_1040214_pt1 | contig 17153 bp, 11 predicted proteins | sample Hoacrofraction12_FD_59098 | JGI IMG/M metagenome (GOLD analysis project Ga0065711, IMG submission 59098) | Hoatzin crop microbial communities from Cojedes, Venezuela - Epithelial fraction 12 v2 (version 2) | ecosystem: Host-associated > Birds > Digestive system > Esophagus > Crop | place... | reverse complement strand
TTTATAAGGTCCCCTCGCAGCCTTCTCTTCTTCAGGCTGAACAAGCCCAGCTCCCTCAGCCTCTCCTCGTAGGAGAGATGCTCCAGTCCCCTCACCATCCTCGTAGCCCTTCGCTGGACTCTCTCCAGTAGTTCTTCATCTTTCTTGAACTGGGGAGCCCAGAACTGGGCTCAGTACTCCAGCTGTGGCCTCACTAGGGCAGTGTAGAGGGGAAGGAGAACCTCCCTCGACCTACTGGCCGCGCTCCTCTTAATGCAGCCCAGGATGCCATTAACTGGAGTTAGCAGTGAGAGCTGCTGGAGCTGTGGGCTCGAGGAGGCCTGGGGAGCCCGCCCTGCACCAGGGGCTGCAGTGTCTGCACGCCCGGGCAAGAGCTCGTGGGCTCTCAGCAGAGGAGTGGATATGCGTTTACCCAGAAGAATGGTGGGGAAGGTACCCTGACGCTAGCATGGGGTCACTTGGACCTTCCTGGAGTTGCAGACCTTCAGGGAATGTAAAATTGTTTGATCAGTACCTTTTTTGTTTGTTTTTTATTTCCTGCTATTATAACTGGTGCAAGTTGTCACCATGGAGATCTTGGACTTGTACATGTTTTCTTGGCCTGTGGCTCCTAACGAGACCCAAGGATAAAGATACAAATATGGTCTCAGAGGCTGGAAGATGCCCGAGAGCTTAACTTGATGAAGTCGATACTCGAATTGCCTCATGCCAGGGCTGAACCGTAGTGACTCAGATGTAAATATTATGTAAAGCACAACGTGCTGCAATAGCATTTGCGAAACGAGCAGGGTAAACCTTTCTGGCAAAGCGGTGGCGGCGGCAAGGAAGCTGGGGAGTTTCTCCTGACAGTCAGAACTGGGGAAGTGGGAAGAAAAGCTGCATAAAAAGGGACCGAAAGCCCGCTTCGTCAGGCCAGCGTGTGCCGTGCGCTGCTCTGCTTGCTGTCTCTGCGCATTTCGGGCCGAAACGTGTGCCTGGTGTGGCTGAGGGCGTCGCGAGGCTGCCCGGGGACGTGGCTCCCCTCTGCAAGGAGGAGGTGGGCAGGTTGGAGACAATCTCGAGATTCGCCGCCCTGGTCTCCTTATTCCCTCTGGCCTGGAGGAGAGACTGTGCACCCGAAAGCGGCCTGAGGGGACGAGCAGAGGAAGGTCCCTGTGTGTACCCTAAGCAGTCATTTCAAAATTGAAATTTGAAGGCCCGCTGGCCTTTTTTGCCCCACTAAAAGCGAGCACTGACTATTCTTCTTACTTGCTGGCACCTCACCATTTTGGAGATAAAAGAGGGAAGATGGGGATGGGAAGATGAAGCAAACTTTTTGCCTAAGGGGCGGGGGGGAAAGGCGCATGAGGACAGATCTTTTCTTCTTGTCCAGCTTTCCTGTTGGGTCTTTTGGGTGGGTCCCTTCGGGGCATGGCTGTGCTCAGGGAGCCATTGGCTCCGGTCTGTGTCCTTCAGTCCATCCCTCCAGCTACTGCCCTGCACTTGTGTGCTTCCAGTAGGTTTTGAGAGTTAATCTGCAGTCGTTTCCAAGGCTGCTGCAAGGTAAAACACTCGGTACTGTATAGCAGTGGCAGAATGGAGCAGTGCAAGGAACTTCTGTTTTTCTGTTACTCTTTCTTGCCTTCAGATAGGATAGTCCTTCCTTCCACCTCTTCCAGCATTACTGGCACGTTTCTGCTGTGTTCTTGTCCTGTCCTCCAGCTTCTTACAGCTCCTGTGCAAACTCTGCTTCTCCATCCCTCCGTGCCCCGTCATTTCCCTCAGCTTGGAGGAAAACGGGGTGTTTTCTTGGACCAGACAGCTGCATGATGTTTGGCTATGCACATACCAGGAGTGATAGCTGTGTATGTGCTGCCAGAGGTGAGAAAACCAGCAGGGAAAGTTATTTCAGATGCTTCTAGAGACTTGAAAGTTTCTGGTCACTGAGACCAGAAGTTGGAACTGCAATTGGTTGCTGTTGGAAGGAGACAGTTGTTCTGGGCTTTGCTACAGAGAGGTGGTTTATAGTAGTCCGGATAAGATGGGATCTCCCTCTGTGGAGCCTTACACTTTGCTGTTGACATGCTGTTTGGTTTAACCTCAGTAAAGGGACTTTTGCTGGCAGGACTCAAACGCGAATTGGTAGGTTTGCATGTAACGATTCCTTCTGTCAGCCAGCACTGGTTGCTTGCTTGACTTGCAGAACATGAGTGGAGATGCTGTTTATTTGTAAGAATAATAGTAATCCTTGTCCATTTGTTATAGGATGTGACTAGCCGGAAGGAGAATTTTATGTGTATATCCTTGTTGGAAGACTGGTTTCCAAAGCATTAAATAATTCCTGCTTCTTTCTTAACAGTTTTGTTCAGGCTTCTATTTATTAAAAGGTCAAAAATCTCCCTTTTCCTCTTTGAAGGGGGCCATAACCACGCACATTGGGTAATACCGAAGATCTTATCTGAGTTGCATTAATGTGATTTCATTATGGTCAGACTTTTTTTCTGTTTTTGTCTCTGTGAAGCTACATTATACTCATAGGAGGAAAATATAGAAAGCACTGTTGCGTATGTGACTCAGAGGGGTGATCAGGTTCCATATGAAAATACAAAATGTGACTGGTTACACGTGCATGTTGTTGCGATCACTGAACCCAGGATGTGGCTGTAGACAAACAGCAAAGCTGCAACACCACCGCAGCCAAATCTAGGGCAAGCTGGGGGAAAAGATCATTTCTGTTGCATGTTTTATGGGTTGCCTTGTCAAATATCATTTGGATTCCTGTCAATAGATAACAACATGTCTTAAGACCAAATGGCCCGTGGGCAAAGATAAATGTGCCCTCAAGGGGAAAGTGAGGCATGATGGGCTTTTCTTCATTCTCCATCCTGCATGCTGCTCACCAAAAGTAGAAGCTTTTCTCTTCACAGGAGGGGTTTTATTTTTTCCTTTTTGTGCCTTCGTAAGATGATAAAAATATTATCAAGGGGATGTTATGTACTTATCCCTTATGTTTTATTAAAAACAAAGCCATTCTTTTTATATCTCACAGTTCTAAGTGTAGGTTTCTCTGAAACAATAGATTCAGTGTTCAGGGTTAGGACTGTTCTTGATAAGAAAAGAATTGGTGCAGCTTTGATTGCATTCCTCTTCTTAGTATTCTCATATTGCTCAGATACTCTTACTGTACCAGGATGTAACCAAACCGAACAGGTGCCTAATTACAGTTGAACATCCAAAATTTCTGTGCATGTACGCCATCAGCCTGTGTTTGAAGAGGCATTACCCTCTCATTGGTGACATTTGAATTTTTCCAGTTTGAGTGGAAGGGGAAGGATGGACACAGCCAAGACGCAAAGGCAGTGGCAGCCCTGACAAGCAGGTGCCATGTGTGCAGTCATTTGGTGCCTGCGTGGGCTCCGAGGGCACGAGGAGATGGGCCAGACCATTGGGCAAGCGGCCAGGTGGCAACCCGGCTTCGGAGCAGAGCTGAACTTCTGCTCGCTTCCAGCTGCTTTCATTCCATCCTTACCTAGGCTGCAAAAAAACCAAAATAAAACTCAGAGGCAAATTAAAGTGTAATGATGAGTTCTTTCAAAGCCGAAGAAAACTATGCTTGAGCAGCTCCTGCATTTTGGCTACTTTATTTTTAATTGGGAGCTAGTCCAAAATGCCTCAGGTTCAAACAGGGATCACTGCTGTGTGACACAAAGCAGCATAGTGTCTCTTTAGGACTTAGGATATATAATGAGGGGACTGCGCATGTTTACTTGGAGAGTATTTTAAAATATCACCTAATTAGAAATAACTGACAATGAGAGCTCCCCAACTCTCGTGCTATGCCCAGGAAAAGCCTGAATGAATAGGCTGCTTTCTGTCTGCCTGGGCAATCTAGAATCCAACGCTAGGTCTTAAATCCGTGAGGTTGGTAGGGTTAAAATTTTCTGCATCGGCATCCTGAATCTGGGGAGCTTTAGCCAGACTTCCTTGACCAGACTCCCAACCATCACGCGTGGGCAGGGATGACTTCTGCAGCAGCTAACGTGCGCAGCCACTTCCATCTTATCAATTAAAGCAACCGTTCTGTAGCTGTGCTTGGAAATAAATAGGAAGCCAGTAAAAGCATGTAGTGCAATGCTAAATGCTGACCTCCCACCTCTAAGTAGTAAGCTTCTCCAACTGGGCACGTAATGCTGAACAGGCACTTAGCAGTGTATAGTCCAGTGGACCTCACAATATTTATAGATGCTTCTGAGCAGGGGCTTTCTAGCATGAGGAATACTTGCCTCTAATGAAAGAAAACCTCAGCTCTCTTAATGAAGTATTTAAAGGAACTGATTTGGATGGCAGCAGGCTGCTCAGAAGTCTCATTATTGCTGTGTTTTTCTTTCAGTCAGGTAGCGCTGTCATTCTTTTTATTTGTACCTATCAGGCTGCTTACGAAAGCTACTGTTTGTATTCCTCATTTCCAGACGTGGTGCCATGATTGCAAAGGACAAATAAATACTTTCAATCTTTTTTTGCCCTTCCTGACTTTGGCAATGAGAATTCAAATTGCAAAATAAACTAAACATGAGACCGACACAGGAATTCCTTTCTCTCCCTCTCTATGGTAACACTAAACTAGGCTGGAACTTCTCTCGCATGCAAAGAAAAGTTATTTATCTTTCTACTTCTCAACATTTCTAGCCTGTGATCATTTTAAGTGTAGTTAAACTTGGCATTCTTTGCTGTTATTCTTAATGCTTCAGATTTGTGATCTTAGGTGACTTCAAAACCAGAAAACTTTCTTCCGTAAGTATCTCAGTTTTCAGTTAGGTGATTCTAAGATTTTTAATATTTTTTCTTCCTTCAAATACAAGATACCAGGATAAATAGTTGGCACTATTCAGCATCTTTCAGAGTATCGGACTAGTTTGAAGTATTAGAGAGACTTTCTAGGGTGATTTGTAAGTAACCATGGTGATTGACTGTTCTGTTGGATCAGTCTTCCAGCTAAATCTGTCGTGAGGATACAGCAAATCTGCAGTTACATCTGATGATGCTCGGCATTAATAAGAATCATAATTATGATAGCACCAGAAAGTTACTGTGTTTTGGAATACAAATGTTAAGATGTTGTTGTACTGAGTGGTTTTTCCCCCTGTGTGGGGGTGGAGAGCAATCTGTGTTGAAAGATGTGTTTTGGCTTGTGTGGCTCAAGTTCATAAAAAGTAAGGTTTCTCATTCCGGGATGTTTGTTCTCAAGGCTTGAAACAAACACAAACAAAGCTCGATGAAATCTGTGTTGTTACTCTTCTTTTTTTTTTTTTTCCCACTAGTTTCCTTATGGACACAAAGAAAGCAAGACGCGAAGGTTCAAAGTGTTGGATTGCTAAAGTCGGCAGAGCATTTACTACCATCAGTGGCAGTGGCACCAGAATTCCACTTAGAGTTTATTTAAAATATTTGTGCTTCTCTTCCCTGCAGTACGTCAAACAAGTTTTCTGAAGACTCGCTGAGATGCTGTCTCTATGTATTTGGAGCTAGAGAAAAGCTTGTCTTGGAACAAAGTGGATTTTTCAGTGGATTAATCTGTCCCATGGCTTTGTAACAAGATTATGGTTTATGCTGATTTGTTGCAACAGCACTGGTATATCCAGTCATTCCAAAGCAAAATGCTAATCCTAAAGAAATAAATCTGTCTTCTTGCTGGCAGGCATAAAAAGAATAGGGGGATGGGAGTCTCTGCTCCCTTGTTAGGTATTAGTGGGTGATAGCTTGAGTTCGGCATCAGTTGGATTGAAGCAATTTGATTGTATCGGGCTTTTGCAGAGGGATTGGAAATTGCAGAAGTAAAGCCTGATCTCCTTTCTCTTGATTGTGAAATATTTAATGGTCACCCAGAGCAAAGTTTGATCACAGTACTGTGAGGCTGAAGGATTACATCAACGCACAAAGTACCGCAAGTAGTGATGTTAGGCAGTCAGAGGGTGATGCCGTCCTTGCCCCTTCCTTGCTCAGCAGACAGGGTCAGTGAAGCAAACGGGATGCCCTGTTGGTTGGACGTGACTGAAGATTGGTGCAGCGTGGCCAACCACAGCCAACAACAGTTGTGTTTCATCCAAGGCAAAAGGTGTATGGTGGGGAGAGGCTTAATCTTGGACAAACTATTTCATGGGTAGCTGCATCTTGCCCAGGTCTTCCTGAAGCTTCGAGAAGATTCAGTGTCTCTCCCTCCACCATCCAAGGCCGAGACAAGCGTAATTGCTGGTGACGGACCTTGCTGCAGACGAGCAATTTCGGGCAGTTGAGTGACTCGGTCTGGGCTGGTCAGGGTTGGATGATTCTACTGGGCATTTCCTGTGTGGCCTCTGCAGCGAAGTCCCAAATAGGCGGTCTGAAACTCTTGGTGAGTTTGTGAGGCACAACCTGAGCCGGCTTTGATGCCTGGGCTCTCCTACGGCTCAAATAAAATATTGGGGGGGAGGAAGAAAAAAAAAAAAGGCAAGCACTTTTTTTAAAAAAAACTCTTTTGTAATGGAAAAAGCAACTCTGAAGACCAACTGGTTGAATCTTAATTTGAGAGACAGCACACAAAATTTTCAACTAATTTTGTCTGATCTTCCCTGCTTTAGGTCAGACTTTTTCCCTTTTCTTGCTTTTGGCAAAGGAAGGAAGAATATAAGTCATCTTAGAAACAAAACGAGTATGAATCCTTATGCTGTCGGGAAGCCTTTCATCCAATGAAAGAAGTGGAGTCTATGCAGTTGATGGAAGGTCAAGTCAATATTACTTTGGATTTCTTTGGAGAGAAGGGTGTTTGATTGCAGTTTGAATCATGACAGAAATATTGGTGGATCCAGATAATAGGAACCAGCACAAATAAATGTGCTGCAGGAATGGAACAATTAAATGGAAGCACATTTTTAAAACTACTCGGGAAATTGTTTGAGAAGGAAGAAGGGAAACTGAAAAGTGAGGCTGATTATCAACAGCCCTAGATACAACTGCAGTTTGTATTCCACATGTTTGTGTTGCAAGCTCAAAAGGTTGTGTAGCTGGGAATAGAGCCCTCTGCTTTCATCTTTTCCACTATGCTCAGATACAGACAGTCAGATGAGACCACTGTCAGGCTTTCCTAATGAATCTGCCCACTTTAAATTAAAAATTTAGTACACTGCATTTTATAGCCCTGAGATATTTAAATTTTAACGTGGGTTGGGTTTGTTTTGGTTGGGAGTTTTTTTCCATCTTGCTCCTAGAAACTACAATATTTGCTCCTAGAAATTACAATATTTACCCTTTTAACTCACTGGCAGTCTGTATTTAGTCTTTGCATGATACACTCCCATGCAAGTTGTTTTCCTTTTCTTTAAACAAAGAAGTTTGTCTGATCAGCTAGATAATTTTTTTACCAACCTTTTCTGTGTCTTTGTGGAATGACAAAGTGAGACTGGTAACGTGGAGAGGCTTTCAAACCAGGTTTTTCTTCAGTAGTAGTAGTGTTTTCTACAATTACATACTCTTTTTACTTCTCTCCCATTGGGCATTTTATGCAAGAGTAAATCTTCCAAGCATCTTTTCAGTCATAGTGACAAAAAAATCCATCACATCTTCAGTCCTTGTAGCAACGTTAATGAACATTGGATCTACAAGTGGGGTTCTTCATGTAACAAAATATTTCTGGGGTTTTCTTTCCACCGTTTGTTAAGGAACTTTACAAGGATGTGAATTTTTTCCATACAAATTCCTGTTGCTACTTCAAATTGGAAAATTCCGATATTCTTCTCCTAATGAACTTTTTCCTCTGACCTGCATCATAGACCAGTGTAAGTTTTATTTTTGCAGAAGAAATACCACTGACAGGCTGCACAGCTGGCTGAGATTTGACTCGGTAACAAAGTACACTGCCAAAGCTTAAGCAAGCAAACCACCCTAATTTAATATTTATTAGCCTTTGACATTCATTGAGATATGTCTCCATAGATAAATACCCAACAGATACTCTGGACTATGATGCAGCATGCAGAAAACAAAAGGGTTGAATTACTCCCTCCATCCTCCCTCAGACTTCAGATGGAAGTTATTTGTCACGAGGACAGGTTGGATGGACTGCTAAATAATAATGGTAATAATATAAATAATGATAAAATAAAATAAAATTAGTTGTCCGAATTTGAATATTTGGACTTAAGAAGAACTTTGTGTTTCTTCCCCCAAAATGTAATTTCCAAATTCATCATTGTACAAGAAGGAAGCTTGAAGTAGTAGTGAAATGATCTGTAGGAGCCAGCGAGATGTTGCGGCGGTGCTACGACTGAGTGCTGGAGATGAGGGATCGTATGTTGATAGCATTGTGGTAGATGGGGGGTTGGATGGAAGCTGTCCCATGCACTGCTGCGGTTTCAGTCTGCCTGAAACAGCAAAACCACTTGATGGCTTTAGATGAAGCCTGTGCTTCTAAGGGAAAAAGGGCGTTTGCTCACTTGTTTCTTTCCTCCCCGTGATGACAGCTGCCATCAGATGGTCATGTGTGACAGCACTGCAGGTATTTGATTAACAAACAGAATATAGTAGGTTTGTCTTCTGCTGAGTTGTCACATACTCATTTCTTTTGTTTCTCCTCCGTCGCGTGTGTTAAAACCAGAGAGGATTATTTAGGAGCGCAGTCTTGTCCCTGAGTGAAAGAATTCATACTGCTCTTTGAATTCAGACTCCAGTAAAAATACATGCTAAGCCTCAAAGATATTGGAAAGTTGACTACTTGGAGTTCTTTTTCAGTAGCCTGTTGCCCATGCTAACAGTTTGGGGTCTTTTTTGTGTATGTTTTTCAAAGAGCTTGTACTCTTACTCACATGACAGCAACATGTTCAATGTGGTGCTTCTTGAGCGCTAGCGATGCTTCTGTGTGTCCCTGCGTCAAAGGAGACCAAAGTGAAGTTAACAGTGAAGAAAAATCTTTGTGATGCAGCGTGATGTACACCTTGATCTTTTTCTTGGCTCACTTGTTTTGCATGGAACAAGGAGTTTCTGTCGGCTGTTTTATTGTGGACGGTTACACCTTGTTTTTTATTGTCTTGTATTTTGAGAGATCAGAAGCCCAAGCAACCAACTGGCTGAACAAGAAGCAAAGTGTTGGGATCTGTTTAAAGATTATGTAAAGGAAAGGAAACACAGATTCCCAGATGAGAATGGCCCTGAGTTATGACTGAATTAAAAATTTTTTAAAGGCAAAAGGGTGCTGTGGTACCTAGCCTGGTTGTAACGCCTGGGGATGCCACTGAGCCTGCCTTGGGAAGGCTGCGGGTACCTGTGATGCTCAGATGCCCGTTGCCAGGAGGCTGGGGTTGGTGTGCGCAGCGTTGCTCGCTGCACACAGCCGGGTCTTTCTGAGCGGCGTGCTGTCTCTTTAGGTTGTCTGCCTCATCAGGCCCTGGGCTCCCCGCTTTTGGAAGGGGGACCCCTAAGCTTTTGTGCTGAGAAGAGGCCTTGGCCTCAGCTTCTGCCTGCTGTGAATCTTTCAGGAAGACAAAAAGAAATATAATTAATCGTAAGGTGTTACCTGTGTGGGAGCTGTGTGACTAGCAAATGTTTGCAGAAGCACAAGTTTGCCTTTCCAAGAAGACGGCAGCTTCTGTTAGTGAGCTGGTGTACAATGCTGTAGATGCCTGCTTTGGGAGTGGAAAAGCAGCACTGGCATTTATATTTGTGCTAGCAATGACCTCTCTCTGACCTGAAACATCTCTTTGCACAGAGCCATGAAATCCATGATACCGTCTTTTTTTTCTTTTTTCTTTTCTTTTTTTTTTTTTTTAAACTATAGATTATAACTTCATTTCATACTGGCTGGAGCTGTGCTTTGTTTCTTGATGTGGTAGAATAATGTTAAGGTGTATCTTAATGCATGGCTTGTTTGGTCCTCAGCCAGGGAAAGTCCATCGAAGCTGCATGCCCAGTGAAGCAGATACCATGTAAGTAAGGCTCCTCACTGTGATGATAGCATGATAAATAAGTAAGAACCTCACTTCTTTCTTTTTTTCTGGCTTCTAATCATTCTGCTTTCTTTTAGCTTCCAGGTACTGCAAAATAAACCTTGGTTTCTAGTCTTCCGGTGTAACACTAGCAACATGCTGGCAGTTCTTTGTAGTTATTTGACAGCAGACTTGCTCACCTGACCAGCCAGCCACTTCTTTTTGCCATTCCACAAATTAACCCTTCGTTCCTAGCAGATGTTTGTGCAAGCTCAGATGGGGATAAAGTTGAAGTTATTCATTCGGTTGGTTTTGTGGGTACCTGGCTGAGCACCCACTGAAATGATTTTTAATGTTGCTGAGATTTTCATGTGTAATGATATGTTATGCAATTGTGGAACATTAGATGGAATAATTAAACTCACCACCTACTTAACTGACCAAGGCAGCCTGGGTGATGCACTTAATTGTACGGCATCTGTTACCTTGCATGCAGAGGGAGTTCAGGCTTAATGAAAACACATGGCCCAAAGTCTTGATGAGTTTTCCCTGGGGTTTTGCAGGCATCTTCTTCACAGCTATTTCACAGAAGCCATCTTGAGTTTCGTGTGAGCTCCTAGCTCTTTTCTGTAAGCCTTTTTGTCCAGGAACAACAAATTCTGCATGCTTGAACTGATGTGCAAGGGACAGCATTCAGCTCACTTTACAGTCTGCTGTGATGAATGAGATGACAGGAATGTCTCCATAACCATCTTCCTGGCAGGAGGAGGTGGTATCTAGTTCAGCTGGCGTGTGTAAATGGTATCTCTTACGTTGCTGGAACCTTGCATGCAACAACTTCTCTTTCTCTGAATTGCTCTTTACCTACTATTTTAATGTCTCCAGACGCAAAGCTTATGCTTTAAGGCATTGATGCAGACTCTTCGCCAAGATGACAAAGTGTGTGGCATTATAAAGCGTTTATATTCCTGTAGATCGTTGCTTATTTTTAGCAATGTAGTTTCTGCGAGTGAATGAGTCATATTGGTCTGCACATTTTGCAGTGACTTGAATGTTAGTTTCTCAGTACTCAGAGAAGAACCTTAAAAGTCATCGTGGGTTTTTTTCATTTGTTTCATGATTTTTCTTTCGTGGTTGGTGTTGAAAAGTCATTGCTGTCTTTGGCAAACCAGAATATGTGGAACCTGTGTGAATTTTCTTTTATGGACTGTAATGGGCCAAGCTTTATCCAGAACGAAGATAAGAAGAGGTAGGAGTGCTTGGCCCCTTAAAACTGGAGTGGTCTTCAGTTCTACTCCTGAGGCCTTACCCCAGACATCTGGAAATTGTGAAATGCTAAACTCAAGAAAAGTGGGTGTCTTTAGAAAGTAAGCGGTGGCAACAACCTGCAAGGAGGTCAGTGTTTGCTTCAGAAGAAATGAGCTTCCTCCTGTGCTGCAGCATTGCCGTATATAAACTCGGTCCCTGCGCGTAGCAAACCTCTGTTTTCTCACCTGGTTCTTAAAAACTGCAAGTGAAAACAGAAATTCATCTCTGAACTTGTATATCGAGGTATCTTGCTCCCAGTCGTGCTACAGTTGTTAACTGTTAATTTGAGATTGGAGTGTTTACAGTGACAGAGCCAAGATTTGCCAAATGTGGATTATCCAGTTTTGGAACTGGAAAGAATTATTAAAGAAGTATTGGCATTTAATGTAGGTGGTATTTAAAAAGCATGAGGCGCTTGATTAAGCAATTACCTTTTTTTTAACTGTATCAACATGTGAACAATTTTCCTTTCATGGCCAACGTTCCATCTGCAATTGCCCTTCAACAGGGGTGGGCTTTGCAATATTTGTAGTTTTTAGGAATTGTATGGAAATGGATCATGTAATTAAAAAATGGCAATACATCTTATTCGCAGTGAACACATGAATAGCTGTTGCTGTGCTGCTTCAGTGATGCATGGTGAAGTAGCCCAAATACCGGTCGTGGTCAGAGTGCTGATAGGAGGACAGCTTGTGTAGGAAAATGCCGGCTGACTTTTCAGTTCAGAGGTGTGAGGCTTTTTCTGTCAGACAAGGATGGGTGTTGGTGCTTCATTTGGGGTTTAGGCACTGTTAGGGAATCATGGGTTTCTTAGTCTCGGGCATTGTTATGAATAAACTTGACTCATATTTTGGAAAGAGGTAGGCAGCTTGGGGAGGGGTGGGGAATTGCATGCGATAATTCATTGCTTCTCTGGTTTTTATTTGGGGGGAAAAAAGAGCGCAAGTATTTGCCTATAGATTCTTTGTAGTGGTTTAATTGTATTGCAGGCATGTGGGGTGGGGAGGAGAGGGTGAGAAGATAGAGCTAATCCATATTTGATCATAAGAAACAAAACTGTTACTAGAGATGAGTGGCCTCCGTTCTGCTTTCTCATGGCGTCTGATTTTTGTGTAAGCAGCAGTGTAGGAGTGTGTTGAATGGGTGAGAACCGAGTTGCATAGTTGGTGGATGTGAGGACTGCCGAGTTCTCTCCCACATAGTTAAAATGTGATTAATGAAAGGCTTGCATAACTTGTGTTACTGAGACAGGGGGAAAAAATCAGATTGGATGCGTGTGGCTGTTTTGCAAGGTACGGTTGGCTGAGAAAAGCAGGAAGGGCTGTGCTCGGGCTGGGAGCTGAGTCGTGTAGCCAGGGTCAGAGGTGTCTCCTGCCTGAAAGGTGCTGCTCTCCAGCATGGAACTGCTTTAAAGGCAGTGTGCAAGTCTTACAGGGCGTGACAGGCTAGAGGAAAATGGAACAAAGAAGAGAGTATCTATCGCCATGTTCTGTTGTCCTGTCACATTTGATTCCTCCTTGTGCTTCCTCCCGTAGAGTGGAGGCCATCATTACCCAGGTGTTTTTGTGAGTCCATTAATCCCGTTGGTGACAAGGAGCCTCTTCCTACAAAGCAACCCCAGGAATCTGGCTCACCCATCATTAGGAAAGATGAGGGCTTGGTAAGGACAGACTTGCTTGTCATGAGGGGACTAGAGGGACTGTGACCTCTCCATTGCATCTGCTCCACCTTCCCTCCTTGGCTCAGTGGCCCGTGGCCAAGCATGGAACTCATTTCCGATATAATCAGTTGGAGCAAATAATTGGTGTAACAAGAATTGTGGTTTCCAAGGTTGTTTCAAAAATACAGCTACTTCCAGCTGCAGACTTAATTATGTAGTCACTCTCGGGCCTGCCTTAGTAATCTCTTTTTACACTCACCTGTCACACCCCAGTTGTAGGGGAGTAACCACTTAAACAGATTACGGCATGTGAGCTGTGACTGGAAGCACCTTTTCATACTGGCTGTCTGTTTTCCTGAGAATATCCTTCTCGGACTCTTTGAGGATGACCCATGCTGTAATTATTGCCTTGCAATCCTGGGTGTAGAATCCAGCCTTCCTTTAGCAACATTCCGAAATTACACCTACTGATTAAAGCAGAGAAAAAGCATACCAGAGATGCTTTGTGTTGTCTTCAAAATTTGTTTACCACTATTAGTGAAACTAGTAAAATACTAGCTGTTCCCTTAGGTGTCATTGGTTTTATTTTGCTGTGGGATGGCATAATTACTTATTGCCATGGATTATAGAAAGCATAAGTGCAACTCTCTGAACTGAAACATGAGTTTCAAATAACACCACAGATTATTATTATTATCATTATTATGCTTCACCCCAAAATTGTAACCCTCTGTTGCAGCAAGCTGGAGATAGTTTTTATACGTATTAGGAATTGCCCTGTGAGCAGAGAACAGGAGATGCTCAAGGTGAGATGATTTGGTAAAATGTAGCAGATGCGTGACTTCTCTAGCAAATATATCTGAATTTCCTTCAAGACCTGGATGGGACCAAAGAGTTCTGCAGTGCTGCGTGGCAGTTTTGCCGCTCTTCCCTAGGCTTCACGAGGTCCCTTCTCCCAGCGCACTGTGGGTGGAGGGGCTGGTGCTTCCCACGGAGCAGGAACTGGTGTCAAGCAGCCCAGCCAGGCTGCAAGGGACGTGGTCCAAGGAGCTCTTGGCAACCAGTTCTTGAAATGTCCTCATTACCTGGAGGCTACTTTCTGTGCTGTGAAGAAGAAAGAAAGCTGGAAATGGTACCTTCATAGGAGCAAGAATAACTGGTACTAAGGAGCTCTGTATACCTTTTGGTGGTTTTCTTTTTTCGTGGTTGTTTGTTTTTTTTGTTGTTGTTCCTCTACACCCCCGTAACAGCAGTGTATCCACAGTTATAGATTAAAGCCCCAAATGTGCAAAGTGGGAACTTTTTTTAAAGGTTTAGCAGGCCGTGGGACAGCAGACCCGGGGAAGTCCATCTCTCAGACTCTGCAGGCAGGTTGAGAGGGTCTCTCCCTAGTTTAGCCAAATCCAAGTCTGGAGGAAATGAGCCAGATCCTGTGGCCGGAGAGTGTTGGAGCAGATGGTCGTAATGCTCTCTTCTGATTTAAAATCTAACAATTCTCACACACACCAGTTGCTGCATTTTGGTTCGTGTAGGAGGGTGCTTTCTGATAGAATGGGAGCATGAAATCAGGCAGGAATGGGGTGTGTGGTAGCCATTGCCCATGGTGGAAAAGATTGCCTGGTGTGGGCAAAAACACCAAAGCTCAGTGGGAAGTATCTTTCCTCTGCAGAGACTGAGCAGGGGAAATGTCTGCTGCCACAGGCTGAGGGAAGTCTCGTTCTTCCACTGACTTTTAAGAATATCAGAGGACAGTGAAGAGAAAGTGCAGTGTGTTGTAGTAGCTGAAGGGGATGGGTTTTGTCCAAACTTGATTCCAGGGCTAAACTACTTGCTTTATTTTTGGCTGTAACTGCAGAGGGCTGGTGGGAGAGAAGGAAAATGAAATGTAAAGCTTCGTTATTCTTGGCCTGTACTTAGAGTCTGTGAAGTGTTCCTGCAGCTGCTTTAAAGACACCTTGAGAAAGGCTGTTTTCTGTGTGTTTAATACAGAAGTGTACTGAGCAGGACCGCAGATTCCTGAGAGCAATCTGCCGTGATATGTCCCACTCTGTGAAATTTTGTTCATGTATCATGCTTGAGATGTACTGTTTAATGTGGCTTTTGCAATTGCTGGAAAGCCAAGCGACGCATTCGAGTCCTGATCAGGCCCGGCAGCTGGTGGAGGAGGGAAGAGAACTTGGCAGAAATGCAGAGGATTTGGTGGAGACTGGAGAATAAAGGACAGCTGGATCTCTGGCTGTGTTTGGGATGGATTTGACAGACACCAGAGTACGAGAGGGCGCATTACAAAGATGAACTGGACACTATCTGGGGGGGCTCTGGTTGAATTAATCTCTGAGAGGGGACTTTGGGATATGTTGCTTTCCCCCCCCATTAAGTGGCAGGATTAAGTTTACAGCTATAGGAATGGGTACTTAAGCAGTGACTTGCAAAGTGATAGAATGACAAAGCTGAAATTTCTGTACCTGCAAGTGTGATACACAATCACTTCATAGCAACGAACAAGATTTGGCTTCAGGTAGCTGTAGCATAGGGTGATGCTGATCTTTTAACATATGAAAACTGTGCCCTTTTTTCCTTTATTTAAAAATTAAAAGAAGTCTCAAGTATTTGTATTAAGTGAGATAGGCAGACATAAATAGAGATATGAAAAGTCTGTTTATGCAGAAAGCTGAAAAAGGAGCCCCAGAGCCACTGCTGAGTAATCTGGATTATGTCTCTCTGGTATTGTATTCATTCACTGAGTTTTTTTGCTTTTTGCTTGTTTTCTGTAAGGTAAAGTGCTTATGTTGCAAAAATGAATACTGTGTAGAAGTGAAATTTACTTAATTGGATTTTTGAATATCAAAATGTCTGAAAGAATAAACAGCAATAAGAATTAAGTGCTTGTTGTGAAGTTTTCCTAATACTTTATGCAGTAAGTATGATTTTGATTTTTTTTTTTTTTTAAAAAAAAAACCCTACATCTGTTTTGCAGGAGAAACTGTAGAAGGCCTTCGAGAGAGCGATTATCTTCTGATTCATTCGTGTCGGCAGTGGACAACAATTACAGCTCACAGTCTGGAGGAGGGTCACTACGTCATAGGGCCAAAGATAGAAATCCCTGTACATTATGCAGGTAAAGCTATTGTTGACCTGAAATACAAATTCAAAGGGAATGAATTGCCTGCTGCTTACACTGATCGCTTTATTTGACAGAGTGAAGCTAAGCCTCTGATGCTGGTGTCTATGACTTAACTTTTTAATAATGCTACAGAGTGCAGGAGATATTGGCTTCCTCCCAGGGCTGCTGGATAGACGTATTTCATTGGGCAGCACATTGACAGAACATGTAGCTACACAGAAGAATTGGTTTCAATTTGAGTATAATAAATTGCCAGCACTTCTCATCTGTGAATGTGGTGACAAAAGTGTGAAAGTTTGAAAATGCTTTGAAATGTTCAGTCAAAAGTGGAACGGGTTTTACACTCCATTGCATACTCAAGCTGCAGGGTTTTTTTTAATATTTCCATGTTAAAAGTCAGGGACCCTTCGTAATAATACTGCAGTTTTACGCTAATGTTCCTCAGTAGTTCCTTGTCACTGTCTGCCTTTTTGAATGATGCAGTAATACTGTTGTTCCAAGTAGATATGATGCAGCTAATCCATATTTATTTTATGATTTCAAATTATTTTTCCTTTCCTAGGAAATTATTTTTAATACTGCTTCCTACTGCTTAATGTCCTTATTCACAAGCTGAATAGAACGATATACTATATGAGTGGGAAGTACTTATCTTACTGCAGTAGATACAAAAATTTAAAAAGTTGGAAAGTGTGAACTGAAAGAGCGATGGCTATAAAGCAAAGATGTGGGCTTAGTGTTTTAGTTGGTCTTTTATATAGCCAGTTGTCAACTGCGTAATCTACTCAGTGCTCTTATGGTCTCCTTTAAAATGCTGGTGCAGTGAAGGTGTGCTGAGTTGTAAAAGACTGGACTGAAACATTTTATTTCAATTGCACCAGTGCTGCAACTGCAGTGATGCACCCGGTTTCAGTGATGAGAATTATCCCAGTTGCCTTCTTACGTACTGTTTTGCCTTTGAGTTCACTTCTGGAGGGTTAAGTTTAAGATGCCTGTAAAAGCTTTAGTCTGATGGCATATAGTGTTACAATATACATGGCTTTAAAACTCTGAATTTAACTTTCTTAGTATAAACAGTTTCTAGTGCTTGTGCTTAGTAACATTGATTTTTTTTTTTTTTTTTTTTTTTTTT
>Ga0065711_1040212_pt1 | contig 17155 bp, 14 predicted proteins | sample Hoacrofraction12_FD_59098 | JGI IMG/M metagenome (GOLD analysis project Ga0065711, IMG submission 59098) | Hoatzin crop microbial communities from Cojedes, Venezuela - Epithelial fraction 12 v2 (version 2) | ecosystem: Host-associated > Birds > Digestive system > Esophagus > Crop | place... | reverse complement strand
AGGTTGTGGAGTCTCCTTCTCTGGAGATATTCAAGACCCGCCTGGACAAGGTCCTGTGCAGCCTGCTGTAGGTGACCCTGCTTCGGCAGGGGGGTTGGACTAGATGACCCACAGAGGTCCCTTCCAACCCATAACATTCTGTGATTCTGTGAATGAAGCAGCTGTTCAGTGCAGAGAAATGGAACTCTCAGTGAAGTAAAGAGCACGCTAACATGAAGCCCTGCAAACATTCACTCACCCCACGTACTTTTAGTTAAGCCGGCTAACATCAGTGTGAGCGCCGACGACTATTAAGTTGACGGGCTTTCATTGGCTGCAAGACCAATGTTCTTTCCAACGGGGTGGCAGCTTCTTAACTGAAGCGAAATAAGTGTGCCTGCTGTCCCCAAAGAGTTAGGCAATTACCAAAACGATTCCATTTCTCTAAGAAGGGACCACACACTGATTATTTAACCAGAGATCATTCGAGGCTTAAGCTAAGGTTTTGAATGAGACATATCTTTTTTTTCCTTTTCCTCAAATGTAATTTGTAAAAGGTGATGCCCTCAGTTTAATTATCTCACTGGTTTCAGAAGATTACTCACTCACTATCCAGAACTATTGCCAGGATAATTTTGTTTCATTTCCTCATCTATTCTCAGCATCACTGCTGCCTCTTCACAGCCAGTTGCCCTTGTTACTTAAGTGGGGCTTTTAAGCCTCCCACAACAGTAAAGATTAGGAAACTCGGAAAATTTTGAAAAATATAAAAAGAAGAAGGGAAAGTAGAGTGGTAGGAAAAATGCAGTTCCTGCAAACACTTTTTTTTTAAAATATGATTTGGATTTACAGGCATTCCACTGAGCATTCATTTCTTATGTTAACAGCATAAAGCAGAGCAGCATCATGCTGAAGCAATAAATTTACTCAGTTTTGTAGTTAAATCTAAGGACAATATAAATAGAAACATAAGGATGGGAGAAAAAAAAAACCCTAGATGTCCTCTGTAATGCCCAATTTAGTACTATAGCAAAGTGATTTTTTGTTCCTTTGAAATATTCGGTTCAATTACGTTACACAATTACTTCTTACTGAACATACATAAACAACAGCTATGTGACTATACCTGACTCTTCTTTGTATCTAAATATATGTTCTATTACCATCTTTACAAAACCTTTTCCTTAGATAAAAGCTGAATGCAAAAGTAACCATAAATGATTTACACAATCTACTTCGACACAGCAAAAAACCCCATTTACAGTCATGCTTGTGGAAACAATTCCTGTTGTAGATCCATAATTCAGAAGTGCCCATTTTTAAGTAGCTGCCATTTCAAACACAATCACGCTGCAACACAGTGCATACAGAGGCAAACAATGATTTGCTAAACACAAGGAAGTTCGATTGGAAAGACAGACTGTGTCTTATTAAGGTCTTCTGATAAACAACTAATTTCCTTCCTCCTACATATTTTTCGAGATATTATTTTAAAAAAATTAAAAGCTCATATTGAGTTATAGAATCCAACATGATAGACATAATCACAATCTGTTACGAAGCTCTTCTACTGCATTCTACAAAATGCCATACTCTTCCACAATATCATGCTATTTTTTTCAGGTGCTTATCATACTAAACCTTTACCTGTAACTCTGGAAGGGACAATAATTCTTCCCAAACTTGCTCTATGTTCTGCATATTCTCTGCATCAGTAAGTGGAACTAGAACAGGTGATTCAAGTGGCTGAGTTTGATCAGAGGAAATGAAGACTGGGTTGCTATCGATCTGAGCAGGAACCAGTGACTGAAATGCAGCTGAAGAAGCCTGGAGTGTTAAAAAAATAAAAATTTTAAAAAAACAAACAAAGCAAAAACAACACCCCCCCCACCCCCACCCCTCCACTCCATTAAAAAAACCCACTCCAAAAAACAACTTTGAATTTTCCAAAGCAAAACTCTGGGTTTTGGTGTTCTACCATTTCTGCAGAACAGACAGGTATTTCTTAACAAACACATTTTTTGTAAATAACAGGATAATATAAAAATATTCCCATGAAAAGGGTTTTGGTATTAAGGAAAGAAATAAGAAACAAAAGCTAGAAACTGACTGGTGAAGGGCCTGTCTTTACACATCAAACAGGCCGGGTCAGCACAGGGAAACAAGGCGTCTCAAGTGCACGAACTCCAGATCTGCACTAAGCTCGCTGCAGCCAAGGGACGAAGTCCACTGCCGTTATTTGCAGGACCCGGCACGACTGCCATCAGCTGGCGGTAGGAACCGAACCCTGCCTGCAGGATTCAGTAAGCAGCAGGAACACAAGAGCACCCTCCACTCCCTCCGGACGCGGCCCTACTTTAAGCCGGCTACACTGCCTTACTCCAGTTGGACCGGCTTGGGGACAAAACTCAAAGCGTATCACAAACTAGTATCTTGGTGAAGACAAATCTTATTAAGAGAAGACACGAGACTGATCCCTTAGAAGATCACCCGTGAAACCGCTGCGCTGAGCATTTTTACCTCATTGTCGTCTATAAATGGGAATGCTTCTGCCAAGAGCTGCATGCAGTCATCAAAGGACAAGGCCTCTGCTTCTGGTTTTGAAGTCTGTGTGGTCTAAACAGGAAAGTTATGAAAAAATGTTACTGCATCTTTGAGTAACTGAAGAATCTTCCATTACAGCAACAAATGCAAATTCATTTTAGGTAACCACTAACGTTATGTCTTCCTATGAATGGAAAAAGGGTTAAACGCACTCACAAACACGTTAAGAGTTTACCTGTGAAAAACCGATGGGTGGCTCAGAATTTTCTGAGTGAATGCGCTGAGCTGACTGAACGGGAACAAATTCACCTGTCTCTTCGTCTAACTCCAGCTGAGCCAGCAAGGCTTTCTCCTGCTCTTTTTGGAGCTGCTCTTGTCTTTCCCTTTCAAGTTTCTTCTGTTTCTCGAGTTCATACTCCTTCTGCCGTTGACTCAAATCAAAAACTTCACGCCTTGCCCCAAGGTCTATATCTTGCCTCCAAAGGATGTCAATCAAGTTCATGTCCTGTAACAGAAACGCTTTTTTAAAGCAAGCCTCCTCCCCAGCAAAACTGGTTTAGCACAACAGCAAATCTTTTAAATTCTGTATCAAACAGGCAGACTCATCTAACTGAGGCTTATTCTCTTAATCCTACAAAATTATCTAAAATATCGCTCTATACGACCTTTCTAAAGTGTGTGAACTGATTGTTTGGTTGCTGTGGCCCGCACACAGGCTCATAAAAACTAAGCAATTTGTTACAGTTGGTAAGGCAATACACAAACTTGCCAGAGGATAAACACATTATTCTTTCCTAAGTTAGTCATAGAAAACATGAAGCTATAGAATGAATGATGTCACATTAAGAAAGTCATTTTTAGGAGAAAAAAACAGAAATTGAAAAGTTTGCCCACATAAGTATTTTTCAGTATGATCTTAAAAAACTGTAAAAGCTGACTGAAAACATGATGGAGGCTGTCTGAAGTAACTATAATAGCCACACTGCAAAACGTATTTTAAAATATTTATGTTCCATCCTGGTATTAAGTATTAATCTTCAAGATCAGCAGAACAGGGCTTCAGAGTCAGAGGATAACCTGGTTTCAAAGTCACCAAGCAATATAACATCACTATAGCACTAAACACCATTATTACAGATATTACTAAAAAAATTGTAATCTCATCAACTTCAAGTCAAAGTTGATGCTCTAAGTGCGGTCGGTTTGGAGCAGCTGAGTGTAAACTAGGGGTCAACAGGTGTCAAATATTGTCAATCAGTTGGCCTCTGGCTCATCACAGAGTCAATCATTATCAGAAAACTAACAATGACCTAAATTTCTTGGAAATCAGCTACCCCTTGCACCTATAGTGTTTCAGAAGACAAATTAAACTCTGCTATTTAGGGAAAACCACCCAGTTAGTATTACTTGATTTGACTACAATTTATCTTCATTTATTGCATAAGGGTTTTTTTGGGGGGAAGGGAGTTGGTGGGTTGTTCGGAGTTTTTGCTGTTTAAATATTCAATATTTTTAAGGTCTGAAGTTTGGACTATTTTCTTCTGTGAAGAAAACATAACACCCAAAAAAATCATCAATCTGGACGTTAGCTGATACAGAATTTTAATACTTGGTAGCCACATTTGTCAGATGGGTAAACGCCAACAATTTCTAGCTGGTGCCTGGGAGTTTTGATTTTATGGCATATTTCATTATTCTTTAAACTACCCTTTTGCAGCGGCACACAAAAATAATCTTTGGTGTTGGGAATTCTCATCAGGCTACCACACTACAAATAATACACCAAACACTACCTTGCATTTAAACAGAACTTCACTGATTCAGTTAGCAGTTCTACACCCAAGATACTTTTATTTCACCACCATATCAAATTAAAATACTCCTGTATCGCTAAATACTATTTTCAAATAGAAAAGCAAAGTAACCTGCATGCCAAGTCCTGCTGCCACTCAAAACGATCACTTCTGTACAACAGTTATGGCAAAAAGCCTTAGGGTAAATCCACATGGGAAGAAACCAATTCAGTATTCTCACTTCTTTGTTAAAAATTCTATATCATTAGCACTCACTTTTGTAGATGGCATGAACTACTTCTACCAGTTACTAAAAAAATAACTTTAAAATTGGTCAGTTACATAAAATATCTGTGTCTGACACAATGCAGGCATTCCCAAATCTAAGACATATTTAATATACCTTGCTGGGAGAGACCAAACTCAGCTTTAACAGCCAGCAATGAAGAAGCTGAAATAATTACAGTGGCTGCCCAAGACAATGTTTGGTGCCTCCAGATTGGCAGGGTAAAACAAACTAATTAAGTTCTGCAGTAATTGGAGATATTGCAATATGGTATAGCTTCATTAAGGGCCAGTAGTTTACCAGCTGCTCACTGTCTCCTCCTGCAGCAGATTCGAAACTGTCTCCTAGTCTCCAAGCATTTGCAATATGTTCTGGATAACACTGCAGGATCTGGATTTTAGGGCTCACTTCTGAATTATTCATTTAGAAGGCACCATTAAAAATGTGACTCAAAAGATTTTTTTTTGTGTGTGTGTGTATAATACATTAGGCTGTGAATTAACAGAGCTGTTTTCCCTCCCGAGTTGCAACAGCCTACAGCACAAAAATAGCAGAACTGGTGCTCGGTTTCAGTTTAAATCAAGAAAAACAAAAGTGATCAAAAAAACAGGTACAGAAGGCATCACATGTTTTCCTTAGGAAGAACCACCACGTAGCCTTGGTGCAAAAACCCAAGGCACAGCTATCAAAGCTGCCAGTCATACTCCTGGCATTATTAGTTATCAAAATCAGTAGCTGTGGGTGCTGGCTCGTTTGTGGGATGAGAAACCTCCAGAGACAGCAGCTGGCCAAACAGGGCTGTGGCTGTACACCACCGCCACTCTGTGGTGCGGCAATCAGTTCAGCAAGCGGCAGCAGTTTTTGAATGAATGTGCTTGCACGGTTTTCAGGATTTTCAGGATCTTTGGCTGTTGTTTGAAACATATGACAGCATTGATCCACTCCTGTCACCATTTTTCAAGGGAACATATTTAGCCCAGTATCTTACCTCTGGCAAAGGGCTGAGCTTTGCTCAGCGGTGTTGTGCTCTACCCTGGAGAGACATGCTCGTTGGGAGCACCTTTTTTTATTTTATTTAGTTGTGCTTGTGGCACTTAAAGCTAAGAGGGTGAGGTATTTTTAATTAACACCATATAATTGGAAAAGACCCCTCCTATTTTCAATTTGTTCTTCTGCATGCAGGAAGTGTTCTTCTGTTCAATAGGCTAACATGAAATATCATTAAACAGCACACTGATTTAAATATTAACCTGCCATTTAACACTTATCTATAATTTCAGCCAACGCTTTCAGTAATATTGCCCTTCTTAAGGAAAAAAAAAAATTCCGGGCGTTAGTCCAAAGCCTCAGGTCAAAGTTAATGGCGTCAACACTGACCAGTGAGTCACTAAGGAACGAATCACAACCCCCCCAGCACAGGGTGACGGCAAAGAACTAAAAAAAACCCCAACCAAATGGCAGTCTAAAGCAAATATTTGGCCATTCTGCTCCTTCAGCCTCCCCACGGCCTCCCTCTTTAAATTATTTCTCCGCCTTGTTGAACACTACCACACACATGCACAGAGGTATCCACAGACACAGGCAGGCACTGTATTTTAGGTTTAATCACTGAAGCATTTTTTCCCCATCCACTATAAAAGCATCAAAAGAATAACTGTGTATTTGAAGCCTGCAGTGTTTAACTATTAAAGCTATTAAAATGTATTTTACTTCTTGCCTGCGCAACAGCTACACTCCGATTTTTAGATGCCTCAACACGACGTGCTCATCTCAGAAAGATTCCTTTGGAGGGACAAGTGAGCACCGATTCGCATCCAAACTGGAGCACGTGCACCAAGAGCCCTGTGCAAGCTCCACCGACCCTGGGCTCATCGCTGCCCTTCAGAGCCACGCTAACCACTTCCCTTAACACCAGAGGTATTTACTGTAAAGGCGCCAGCGGTCCCTCATGTGACAGAGTCCACGAGCGCCCAGTTGTTCTTTCCTCCGTTGTGCAACCTCCCGCGTTACATCAGAGGAAGCGGTGGGTTGGGCAGAGCCCCACGGCGTGCGGCAGAGCCAGGCCTGGGCCCCAGGAGGGGGACCCGGCACAGGGGGGCTGCGGCCGCCATGCTTCCCCCTCCCCGAGGGCTCAGCGCTCTCCCACTGAACACCAACGCCTGTTCCGAGGGCAAATACGTTACGGTATTTCACGCGTTTATTACCATTGTCCAACATTTCTAACTTCTGGGAAAGTAGTGTGTTTTTAATAGTTTTCCCAAGCAGTGATTCGATTTTATTTCTTCACAATTTTGTAGACAGAGAACGAACTCCTCTCAGAGAAGAACATACTTTGCTTTCCCATGATCCATGTAAGCAGGAGGTGCCTTGTACTCATGGTTTGATTTTTTTGTTGTTGTTCTTTTAGTGATGTGCTCTTCCAACCACATCGATAGCTTAGTTTGGACATACAAAGGCACTTTTAATAAGATAAACATAAATGTTAAACAATTCACATTAAGCCACCATCTGGCCCCCAATGGAAATTTTCATGTTTTAGATTTACATATCAGCATTTGCCATCTGGGCAGAGTCTGTTATACATTTTATGAGAAAATCTCTGACTACATTGTAAAGTTTGACAATTAACTCTTATTGCTCCTAAGCAAACATATTTGCAGTAGGGTAAACAAAGGCAAGAGACCCTGTTTTCATGTTATTTTCATCGACTGACTTTTGTGCTTTAAACCAAATGTTGATATTCTGTTTCACTCTTGTTTGGTTTATCTGCCTGTTGTTGTTTGGAATATAAGCCATTTAGAGGTAGCACTCGTGAAGCGGAAACATCCAGCAGCCCAAGTGTCAACAGAGAAACAATCTGCTATCTTGGACAGCGCTTTCAACCTGTTATTAGCTATCCCCTTAATACGGAGCACATTGTGGGGTTTGCACATTTGCTTCTGAAAGTCATGCCTTTTGCAGCACAAATTGGGATAACACTAGCAGAAGCTCTCACCAGACAAGGATTTGTTTTTCTTTCTCATGATGCATTAGTACCTAACTCCAAGAAGAGAGATTTCACATGCCAGTCCAACTAAGCAAAAGAGCAACAGAATCAATGGCTATGGCACCCAGGAGGGAGCTCCCACTGGGACCCCGCAGGAAGCAGGGAAACATTCCTTTAGCTTACTCACAGAAGAGAGATGGCAAAGCACCCCGCAATTCCTATTTGCTTTCCAGAAAGTGAAAGGAATGAACTAAAAGCACCTTACATTTTTGCTTTATTCAAAAAGTGTGGGTGAAGTGAGGATCAAGGTCCTGAGATATTCCAAGGCAAGAACGAAAGTGTGGGGATCAAGTCATAAAACAAGTGCAAGAGCAGGACCTGGAAGCATCTTACCACTTCAGAAACACATGGGCTGTGGAAGCTACAGATTAATGTCTTCCCCACATTATCCTCAGGAGGAACTGGTTTTGCTCAAGTGGGTTTTAAGAATGATGTATAAAACTAGTGGTTTGTTTTCTAAATATTTTTCAGGATAAATTACTTATTTAATTACATCTCATAATTACAGAAAAAAAAATCCTGGACACATAAGGCTCGTTCTTTAGAGAAAGTACAAAAAGCAGATAAAGTTAGCCCAACACCATAACTTTTTAAAAATAATTGAGTTTTGAAAGCCGACCCAGAATTTTCAGTCCCTTACAAATGGAAATCACAGAGCAAAAGTTAACTCAAGAATGTGGAAGGGACAGTGAGGACATGAAAAATTTGAAAGAGCAGTGGCCCTTACGAGAAGAATGGGGAAAAGGGAATGACAGAAGCTATTTATGCTGGAGGGCAGAGGGGCACAGTAGCAACTTTAGATGACTGCATTTAGGATTTGGATATGTGACAGAACAGACAGATGTCAGACAAAGCCACGTGAGAGTTACCTATGATATGTGAATACACTAGGTTAAATCCCTGACTGCCCTGCGGAGCTGCCTGCTGTCCCACACTCTTCACCAAGACCGTCCAGGCAACCTAGGAGGAAACGGGCCGCTTGGGTGGGTGTGATGGGATGTCTTTTTTTCTGTCTTTCATACCTGTGCCACTTACTACTGTGTGACTGGACTGCCACTAAACCAGTATGTCTTGACACTAAACCAGCCTGCTTCTGCTTCCTGATTCCCGTTTGCTCTTCCTGGCCCTAAAGAGTTTTTGGATGCCTGATATCTTGGTCAGCAAACTCTTTCTAAGCCCCGGCAGGCTAACTTACCTGAAAAAGGACTCTAAAAGGGTTGGAAAGCCATAGCTTTAAATGTTCTAAGAGAATTTCCACTGCTGAAAAATGCTGACCACGTGTCTTGGGACATTCTTCTGCCCCAACAGAAACAAGAGATAATCTCAGTCCCTGAAATGTGTTTGTGGACCAATTTCATTTTCTTACTGAAGAAAGAAACTTCTAGAATGCTTTGCCAGGCCAGGAACAGAAGCAGTCTTAATATTTCACTAGCTAGAAGTGTTTAGCCTGACCCTCACTCCAGAAATAACTCCTCTGAGGTGGATGATTTACGTATTTCACCTGAAACATCATCTTCTAGGAATGGTATCAACAAAGGCTACGAACATAAGACCTATACAGCTCCCAACATGATGGTTTTCCCATATGATACGCCCTATGGCAAGCAAGCTTTCCACACTGCCAGGGAAAACATATTCCTCGTATATTCTCCACTAGTGAACAGTTAAGTTGCTTTAAGCCTGAAGAATGTAAAATGAGCAAGAATGTAACCGCAATAACGAATAGTCCTTGTAGGCTGTTTGTGGTCATTAATGTACCAACTTCATTCCATCTCCAAAAGCTGCAAAATCCTAGCGCCAACAGGAGAGCAAGACCACAGCAGGTAAACAAAACCACCCTCATCAGAAAGACAGCAAAGAGAAGGAAAAGGAGGGACATAAAGAGCAGTTTACTGCTTCGCTTTGACAATAGTTTTTCTTCTACAAAATCAATCCCCACCTCCATGACAGTCCTCAAAATACTGAACGCGTGCGAGGGCTTCAAAGCACTCCCTTCCAGCCTGGGGCATGGCAGCAGGAGCTACATTCCCCTCTCTGGCTCATTAGTCTCTGGAGTCAGACATACATTCATCTATCCTTTTTCCACCATGTTCTGTCTGCCTTGAGGTACAAGTATGTACAAGGTATATTTCTGGTACAACAGATGAGGTGATTCTTGCTCAGTATTGCAGATCTTATTGCAGAAGATTCTTTGGTGCAGTATCTCAGACACTCCAGAATTAGCTGTCTTTTTCTAAATTGTTTAATCAATATGTATTTTAGAAGGCAGCTTTAAAATAATAGAGTTTATTAATATAGAGTATGCAGTTTCCAAGGGCTGAATGGTCTCAAGACTGACTGTGCCTCAACATCTTAAAAAAAAAAAGTCACAGAAAAAAGCCAAAACCCATCTCATTTGCATGGCTTACAGAAAGCAAAGTCTCAAATCTCACATTGGTACTTATTTTCTTTGTACAATATCCGATTCTTCAAAAGTTATTCTCTAGTATTCACGGCCAAATCTGTCATGTATTGTATCTGCTCCAAATTCCCCTATTTCTGCCTTAGCCTAGAGGAAAAGACAGAGTAAGGTCTAATATTGTGAGCTGCTGATGATGAACTTTTCTTGAGTAAATTTAACTATACCCATATTTACAAGTGCTACCCTAGCTGCTAAGGAAAAGCCAAAAATGGTCATGGGTGTCATCCAGCTTCTTCAAACTTAGTCCTAAACCTCTTGACAACCCATAGTGCTTTCTGGAACATCAGTATCTAAAGCCATGAATCTTACGTATTTTCAGAGCTTTGCTGTTTCAATTAGACACGTTCCATTTTTTCCTTTTAGGTCTCAGTGATACTGTGTTAATCTAAATTTCACTTTTTCCACAGTATATTTGGCTGATATAAAAGTGTTGTGGTCCCTTCTAGTGAATCCCTCTTTCAGCTTAACAGAGCTACTTGCTACTACTTTACCCTATCTTGCATCAGCAGCATTACCAAATGATTATGTCAATAAGCACATGAAGTTAATATGTATTCAAGTTACAATCTGTTACACAAGTTGCATAACGAAACCGGGAGGCTGGCAAAAATACGGGATTGTTTTACAAAAGAGTAGCTTAGTCTGTCTGTTTTCACATGCTTGATACATCAACAAAACTCTGCTGTGTCGCCCTAGCAAGTAAACCGAGTGACTCTGTTGTGGCTGACTTTCTAGCTGTTGTCTAATCACCACCAACTGCACCATGTAACTGCATTTTGAAAGGTATTCAAACAGCAGCCATCTCAGGCAGAAGTCTACTTCATTTCAGGAACAGCTGATCTTCATGGCTTCATTTGCATCTGGATTTTCTTCCTCCCAAGTCAAAAGTGCAGCGTAAATAAACCTGGCATTTATTGAATTTTGTCATTTATACAACAAAAAAATCCTTACCCTACATGTAAACAAATAATACAAGAAATATACAGTATCCAAAAAAACTGCTGATCTTTTAACCATACATATACAAAAGCCTTTGCGTCCCAATTCATTTTGTATATTGAACCTACAGTACTTGGAAAACAATTACCTGTTAAATCATTATCTTCAACCTACCCTGCTGCACCCAGCCAGGCATGTACTGTGCGTGGACACTGCCACAGGCTACTCATTAGCTTATCTACAAGAGGATTTGTTTATAATAATGGCTCAGTCATCTGGGAAACACGATCCAGCCAAATTATAGCACGCTCTTATGTCCAACGAAACAAACTGGGAAGCAAGAAAAGATGAACACAGAAACAGAGAACAGAACCTAACAAAACCCTGGGTTGTAACTTATTAGTCACTATTGTGATTTCATCAGGACTACACACTTTTTGGAAAAGCACGTTTCAAACCAAACATGAAAACAGTGCATTTGTTTGCAAGTCAAAATATTCCCTGGAATTATTTAGAATCTTTCTTGTAGCACACATTTTCACTGCACTGGGATCTTGCTGTAAAGTCTCCATTTTTAGCTGTCATTTTGCTGATGGCTGGGAAAGTTATGAGGACAGGCACTGGATGGGTCATTACAGCTGCATGACAGCCCGGATATGGAAACAGCATGCTCTAGTATTACAAGCAGAATGTCTCACCAAGGTTCACTTCACTGATCTTGCAAGCAACTTAATTTGTTGTTGTTGTTCACGGGCCAATCCACAATTGCAAGCGACAGGAATATCTGCGTGGGTTAAAAAGCAATGCAGCTCACTAACTGTGCCGCCAGCACACAACCGTCAGCCCTCCTTCACTAACACAGGCGTCTACTTCATAAGGCTGCAGCAAGGAAATTCTTCCACGCTTCCAAGCTGAGCTGACTGAGTAAGGATGCTTTCAAACTCGGAGAACTCACCACACAAACACCTCGTCAGCCTGGAAGTACGATCTTAAGACTAAAAGCTTAAGCATGTGGTTACATGGCAGGGAATACAGCTTGCTCCAGAGGTGGTCAGCCGTGACGTGTTCTGTATACGTCAGTCCACATCTGGCAGAGTACGCAGGTGCCCACCTCCCACTGCAGTCTGCGGGGCACAGGTGTTAAGTGCCTCTGTGGATCAGTCTCGCAATTAATGTGCACTTTTCACTTACATAATTTATACAGATGATGCTGGGAATTTAGCGCCCATGCACGGTTTTGAACAAATAAGCACAGCTGAATTTTTTTTTTTTTTTAATGTTGAGCTTCAAACATACTTGGAAAGGTTATTTGGTGTCGACAAGACAAAAAAAAAAAAAACAACAAACAGAAAAATGGCCAAAAATACATTGCTATTCAACTGCTCACCACTGGACACTACAGAATCATAACAGATTGGAGGAAGGGAGGTCCAGCATGACAAACTTTTGCTGTGGTGACACTATCTTTCCAAACAAGTAATTCATGGTGAAATGGTTTATTTGACATTGTGCACAGCCTTCCTTAGTGACATACTGCAGCAAAGCTTCACTAAATAACAATACCATTCAGCTGTGCACTGATGACCAAAAATGCTCTCCTCTGACTTACACGACATCATAGAAATTGTTATTTAATCTGCATGAAAGGAGTTTGTATAGCTTTTCCCCTTCCTCCAGCCACACCAAGATACATGATGAGAGCTGCTTTTCCATAGAATGAGGTAAGGATAGATTTTACTCATTTTTCTTAAGCATTTGTAATTCACATATTTCTCAGCAAAAAGCAGTCCTCCAAAAGCTGTCAATCCCCAGAAAGCTTTCTGCAAGCTCTTCCACTTGAAGGTCCCACAAAGTTAAACAACTAAACCAGAAAGCTCAAGAAGGGCCAACATGTCAGGCATCCACAGGACAATTTAAAATTTTTGTACGCAGTGACAGCATTTGCTTAAAAAAGGCAAACCCACTGAGGAACTGAACAACACTGTGTACAAAACTAAAGCTTTGTTTCTGTGCGGTGCAATCCAGCCCTCACTTTTTAAAGTCCTGCTTAGTACCCAGTTTATAAATTCTGAAAGCAAAAGGAGCCAATTCATCTTCCAAGGCATGAACCAGTGTAGGTAAATGGTTTTATACCTCTTACCAAATTATATAAAAGCCGTAATTCTCAATATCCTCAAAAGAACAACAAAACTCTGAAAACTCAACCACCAGTAATTGTGTCCCTCCATCCAAATCGAGCCTCTCCCGCCCATGGCGTTCCCTGGGCCTTCCACATCTGTCCCCTTGGAATACACAGGAGGCTCGCAGCCTGTACAGCTGACTATCACAGGGATACCTCTTTCAGCCTTCTGATTAAATGGGCAGATATATGTAAAAAAATCAAGGTAGAGGCCAATCCCTGATGTGTCCCCTCACACACTTTACCAGCACTACGATGGCCAAAACAAGACTTTTTGCCACAAGTAATAAACATGTCAATATACCTCTTCTATCCATAAGCAGCAAACATACTCCAGGCATGTTAATATGGTTAACAAACACTAAATACTGGAGGGAGGAGGCTATCCAGTTTGCAAGTATACAGTACACTATATTTAGCAGGCTGTTTCTAAAATTAGCATTTACAGCTGATTTTTCTAGTAGAAAAACATCTACAGAACATTTGATTGCTTTCCAGATGCAATTAGAATCAATTTGTTGAGCAAAAAGATGAACACTTGTAAAATTAGAATATACAAAACGCAAGGAAAACATCAGGTCTGGATCTTGAACAGTTCTCTGCCTTTGACCAAAACACTTTGCTTCCTTATGCCTCAGTAAATACTTGGGAAAAAAATAAGAATATAGCAAGTTATCAGTAAAAATTGAAAGATTCTAAAATTTCTCTGTAAGACAGTTAATTCAGACAATGATGGAGAGAGATCTTGCTAGGGTAAGCCACTACTCACAGAGTCAGCTATGAATTGTTCATTCTATCATTACTACTTGCATTTTATAAAAACTTGTTAATCATTTCTGCCACATATACACACAATTTATCAAAAACTCTCACCCCAAGCTTCATTTTGAATTTGAAATAATTCTATGGCTCTGACCTTAGTTACAGAGTTTTTTCAGAATAATTTAAAGCACTCCATTAGCAGTTTCAGTATTTAAGTGCCTTCCATTCTTCATTTTATCAGCACAACAAAACTTGAAGAGATGAGAGATGCCTAAGATGTTCATACTGGTTATCAGCTAAGCAAGGATTCCCTCCCGGTAGTGGTAGGTGCAGACTAGATGCCTGTAGTGGCAGATGATAGAGGATCACAAATCAAGCTGGAAAACATTCCATGGAACTACAACATGCCACTGAGTCACAACAATTTATACTAGTTAAGAAATTGACCTGATAATATTCTAGTTCAAATACTAAAATCAAATTAGAAAGCACAGTATCAGAAGTCACTGTGCTGTAATTCTCTCTGTTATGGCATACACAGCTACGAGGAATCTAAATATCATGTGTATTTCCAATGCCAAAGAATTCAACTTAAATAATTTAGAAGAACAGCTGTCAGAAGTTATAACTTAGTTGCAAATATAAGTTCTGTTTTATCATATTATGCTATTCTAATAGTACCATTTTCTGTTACTGAAGTACTTCCATTTTCATCCTTAGGTATCCTAAATCATACTTGTTTCAAAAGTTTCCTCAGGTTGGTTTGATTTATTTCACAAGTATCAGCAGGACAATCTTCCAGAAATTCCTTAGCTGACACAGATCTGCTCAAGACCCATCTACAGTAGAAAAAAAAAGTATATATAATATCTAAATATAATTCAATGTTATAAAACAGAAAATATGTCTCTGCATCTCATGTCAAATAATTCACAGAAGATTGCACCAGGGTCTACAGTACACTTGTTTCAAGGACCCTTAATGACTGTATTCTCTGCACCAGTGCACAAGTATCAGTCACCAGTTCTGCAGTACTGGTGGAGACAAGTGTTAGTCTAACAAGCTGGGGTGGAATACTCCCATTGACACGCCTCCAATGACCTCTTACCACTACAGTCTCCATGTTCTCCTTCCAGCCACGAAGCTTCTGAAAAACTGTTACCCACCCGAGCTGAACTGCATCAGCCTTCAGAGGTGCCTGCCCGCCCACCCACCCCTGCTACCCTCTTTTGCCCACCATTTTATTACTCAGCTGATTGCTGAACATGTCATCTGGTCACATAACTGCAAGCAATCTAACTGGAAATACCCTGTTTTAGGCCAAAATTCAGCCTTCTTACCCAACAGCACATAACTCAAGCAAACAGAAGACAGAAAGAAGAAACAACTGAGCTCCCAGGCAGCACAAACCACAAATGCCAGCTGCGGAGCAGACAGAAGTGGCCATCTTACATGGGAGCAGGCAGCACTCGGAGCAGCAGATCTGCACTGACCGCGTGATGCCGGGGAATTCTGAATGAGGATCTTCCAAAAGCCCAAGCAGCACAGGAATTGCTCCACTCTAATTACAGCAATAAGTAAGCAGGTACTAATTTTACCACAAGGGTTCAAGTAAGCAAAACCCCCCAGGATCTTTGTATCACAGCTCTTTTGGCTAGACATTGGTGATGATTGGAGCAGGAAGCAAATCAAAGTCACAGCACCTTTTCACATAACTCAGCTGTAAAAGAGTCACTACTTCAAGACTTAGTGGGTGTTAATTTCAAGCATAGCAAATAGGCACACCCTTAATCATAAAACAAACCTCTTCTTAAAGGCAAGCTATCTTCCAGGCTCCTTCTGAGTCTATTTCTCAAGCATGCAAACTTTGTTTTGCAAACAGTCTCCAGGAGTGGGGTTTTTCATACTTACAAGAGACAGCACGTAAAACTAATACAGCAAATAGCAGTAAAACTTTGAAACTGCAAGGCAGGGGGGGGGCAGGGAGGAAAAATCCTTTATGTTTCGTAGTCATACGGAAGACACTTCCTTAAAAGGTTTGAAAGAGATGGTTTCACACTGGTCTTACATAACTTGTTGCTGCAACATCAAATTTAAAGGAACTTTCTTTTCATTTCTCTTTTTTAATTGCACTGCTACTAATGATATTGCAGAAGTTGGACTGGAAATCTTAAGACCCTGCAAGACAAGTACAAGGTTGGGTGGTCTCAACTCCCGCAGTACCACAACAGCATCAGCAACACAGACATACTTCTTGAAAAGCTTTAGCTTGACTGTAAAGATAGGAAACATCAATAGCCATTTACAGCACCTTCAAAACAACTTTGGTAAAAATAATCAGTTTTATATTCCTTCTTCCCAGTATAAAAACTGCTGCTAATCAGGCCAAAATCAGAAACCTGAACTGACATAAAGAAAAACTTTAACCAGATCTGTAGCACATAAATTGCACCCACATCAGTATTATTTCTAAGCTATACCCATTCTGCTACAGTTTTGCCAGTTAATACTCGTGCTAAGGACTAGTAACATACCACTGAGCAGCAGTAATACTCTGCTGGTAAAACAATGCTGACTTAACTGAGTTATTAACACTCTTATTGGCTTCCTATCATCTCCATGATCAACACATCAAAACACTTAAAGTAATTCTTTTAAAGTGAGTATTAAAGTACAAATTAAGAGCCAAACACAAATCCCATGTATCAACACGTAATATTAGAAAAATCAATGTGTCAGTTAAACTGAACAAATGTTTTACCAAGAATTCAAGACGGCTAAAGACAGAAATCGTAAGACGACAACAAATCCTCTTCTCCAAAGCAGTCAAACAATTAAACATTTTTATCTTTACTTAATGTTATTACAGACTGCTTGGTTATCTAAATTAATATCTAATCTAAATGTATGGTGCCAAATTAATATTTAAATGTATGGTTCTGAGAGTCTTTGCTTCTATTTGAAACAGACACTGTTGAGCTATGCATGTCAAGGTAAAACTAAACTAATGGTAAAATAAGATACTCTGCTGGGGAATGTATTTTTTTTAATTTCCTTATTTTAAAAGGTGGCAAAGAAAAATTAAGAACTATCTATCTAAAAAAATCACTGAAACAAAGAAATACTGAGACAGAGCTGTCCCTGTGCTTGCTTCAGTACTGTGCTG
>Ga0065711_1040211_pt1 | contig 17155 bp, 13 predicted proteins | sample Hoacrofraction12_FD_59098 | JGI IMG/M metagenome (GOLD analysis project Ga0065711, IMG submission 59098) | Hoatzin crop microbial communities from Cojedes, Venezuela - Epithelial fraction 12 v2 (version 2) | ecosystem: Host-associated > Birds > Digestive system > Esophagus > Crop | place... | reverse complement strand
CCTACAAGGAAAGGCTAAGGGAGCTGGGCTTGTTTAGCCTGAAGAAGAGAAGGCTGAGAGGGGACCTTATAAATGCTTATAAATATCTCAAGGGTGGGTGTCAGGAGGATGGGGCCAGACTCTTTTCAGTGGTGCCCAGCGACACAACAAGGAGCAACGGGCACAAACTGAAGCATAGGAAGTTCCGTCTGAACATGAGGAAGAACTTCTTCCCTCTGAGGGTGACGGAGCCCTGGAACAGGCTGCCCAGGGAGGTTTGGAGTCTCCTTCTCTGGAGATATTCAAGACCCGCCTGGACGGGGTCCTGTGCAGCCTGCTGTAGGTGACCCTGCTTCAGCAGCGGGGTTGGACTAGATGGTCTCCAGAGTTCCCTTCCAACCCCTGCTGTTCTATAATTCTGTGATTCTGTGACTCTGCTGATCAGGTGCTGGGCATTACCTAATGCATATACTGACTGGCCCTTTTTATCCCCTTTTTCCTCTATTTTCCTGCACTTGCTGTTCCCCAAACTACCTTGATCTCTTCCTTTCCCTGTCTTTGGTTCCTGCCCTAAACATCCCATCAGAAGTCCTGTATGGCTCCAAAGTGCTCTCCTCTGGTATCCCAGTAATGAGCCCCATACTCCTCCACACGTTACTCTGTGAGGTGCCCTGGGGAGAGCCTCTCAGTTGGCTCATCGTGGTGGGTCTCACCTTGCCCATGGGGATGATTACCCCTGTGATGCATCAGGACAGGGTCTCGGGCTCGTCCTTCTGCCTGGGGCTCTTCCACTTGTCCTTGTGTCTCAGGGCTCCTCTGTGTTTGTGGACATGAACCTCTAATTACGTAACCTAACAAAAAGTCCTGGCAGAGTCTGTCCCCAAGCAGCTGGTCTCTTCCCCCCTATTCCCAGCTTGCTCTCTATGAACATTTCTGTAGTAATACTGGTATTACTGCATAAAGTTGTCAGCCAGTCTCAGGTTATCATATGTACGCCGTAAAATGCAGACCCATCCTCACTTACACTCAAAGTAAGGAAACAGATGTTAGGCATGGAGCAACCCTGAACTGCCCAATGAAACATAGCAGAACACTGTCACAGAAAACATGGAATTTAGGACACTTTGATGTTTATCATTGTCTCGATCTGTAATCTCCCTGACTCATTTCTGAGGTTATTTGTGTGAACCTGAAAGACATTTGTGTTCCTTAGAAAAACTAATTTCTGGCAAAATTAGCTATAGCAATCAAAACCATATTTTTAATCTTAGTCCTTGTATCAAGAACTTGGACAACAAAGCTTGTTTTCTACAGGTGCAAAATCAGTTTCTTTCTCACCTTTCTGTTTTACTGTGAAAGAGATGAAAGCAAAAGAGATCTGTGTAGGCAAACCATCCCCTTGGTGCTGGGCACTCACCATGATGGAGTCAGAACAGAAACGCATAGGATCTATTCAGAGGGGAAAAACAAAGTTACTCAAGGGGAATTTTTTTTTTTCCGGGTACAGCTGATTCTTTTCTGTTCTGTTTGTCAAGACTTCATGGTGGGGGATATATGTTTTCTAAAAGACTAAAAATTGTTCTAGACAGCAGCCTCAGACCTGAAAGCATTTCAAACACGTTCAAGGAATCAAGTCCTGCTGTAGCAGACAAGCACATTATTTCAGTGGGGAGAGGAGTAAATCCTGAAGCAGTGAAGGCAGGTACATTTTTACTGATAGCTAGGCCTGAATTTGGGCCTTGCCTTGTGATTAGTCCAAATAATTAGACTTCTTGGTCTAGCTTGTGGCACCATCTTAGGTCCAATGCGCAGCATTCACACCACGTTAAATGTCTACAGGAAAAAGTCACCCTAAACTCCACTCATAGACTGTGTTAGGATGAGGTGAATTGCACTTGGGAACTGAGTAGGGAAATACTTAGTATGTAGGCAATTAGAAGCACAACCTCATATATGCACACATACATTTACAGAGATAAATGCCACCTCTTCCGTCTATGCCTGGAAGCCCTCCTGCAACAAGCACCCTCCAGCAAGCTTGGTTTGGCTCTCATATATATAGTCCGTGCAGAAAGTTTAGTAACTCAGAGGTCAGAAGTGACTACAAATAGATCCTTAAACTGTCTGTCAGCTCTTTCTGCCATTCATACAAATGAATGATTTACTGGACAGTGTATATCATTCGTACTTGGTAGCAGTGGTGCCCCCAAAGGGTTAAGTAGAAGCCTTTCAAATCTGAGAATACCTATCCTATTTTATTGCTCATGGTGTGCTATGCCCACATGGCCTACAAGAAGCAGGTTCTGCTGTTAAAGAAATCTGTGCCCCTGTTTGGTGGAGGTAAGTGCCAGTGCGTGCTCTTACTTTGTGCCAACTGTGAAGTAAACATTAGCTTAAAATAATTTGATAAAGCTGCAATAACTTGATAAATTTTGGCTATGTGACTACACCCAATGCATGTGTGCTTTAACTGCAGCAGGATCTGGTCTAATTTTATTATTCATAGACCTTTTGTGTTTATCTCCCAAAACCTTCTAGCTATTTCTTAAATTACCTAAGTTGTTAGTCCATAGCCAGACTACAGGTGGCTTTAAGAAAAGTGAAAAGGTATATTCGGTAAACTCAACAGAATGAAAAAGCCAGTTATTGGCCTATTGCACGCAATTTTTTATTGTGTACTTGTAGCAAAGAAAGCTGGTAGGAGCGGGTTTGACACACCCAAGGTAATCAAAGCACCCTGGAGTCAAACTCCTGGTTTCAGGTGAAACTGTTTTCTTCCTAGTTATTAATCGCAGGTGACTGGTAAACTTGATTATTGATGGCACTAGAGTCTTCTCCATCACTTTTTTGTCTTCTGCTATGGGTTTCACAATGCTTTTCAACCATGTTACTAAGTATATTTGTGAAATTCATAGAAAATTGAAGCTGCACAAAGGAGCGCTCTTGCCTGTGGAGGTGTTGAGTAGCTCTGCGAGGCACTAAAAGATGGATGAATGTGCTTATTTACTGGGGTTTCAAGGTAGAGGCTAGATCAATAAAATCTTTTAAACATCAGCTTTGGGATGAAAAGAAAGATTTAGGGTTATTTTTAGTTCTTGACTGCTCTTTTATTTTGTAGTTATTATTTGAAATACTTTGGTTCCAGGGTGTAAAACTATAATCCTGGATTGTACTGAATACCCTTTAACTGTCCTTGCCAATCCTGTGGTGTTTCTCTTTTCTCTTTTTCAAAATATGAATGATTTGTCTGTTTTCCTTCAGATCACCACAGAAGTAGCTCTGATGCTGCATTTCCCTTAATGTTCAGACCCCAGCCCCGACTGCAGCCACTCGAAGCAGAGCACCGCCAGGAACAGCTGATTCCAATGGCACACTTGGATAGACGAGTGGGCCCATCCAATCTGCCAGGTAGAAGAGGAAATTCAATCGGCCAGCATCATTTCACCAGAGCAGACAATCTATCTCTAACGCCAAAGTCTCGATTCACAGTGAGAGAGGTGGAGGGGTATGAGTCAGAAGAAGAGACAGAAGTAATGGCACCAGCCAGGCCATTAGCCATTTGAGGAGCAGAGAAAAGCAATGTTTGCATCTCTGGGGCCCTTTGTGCACTGCTCCAGAGAAAATAACAAAGCTCTTATATGATCCAAACCACAATTTTCCTTCTGGGACCAGTGCGCTTATTCTCGTATCACTTTCAAGCACTGCATCAAGGTACTAAATGGCTAGGAGGAGACTCAAATTCTTCGATGTTTATATCAAGCTTTCTTTCCAACAAAACATTGCAGGAAAGAGGGGAACATGATCTTTGTAGAGGTTTGGACATGGATTTAAATGACAGTAGTTGGGCACATGCAATGCTATGGGTGGAAGCTGATACTGCCTTCCTCTGTTCTGTACATGGCCTGCATGCAGAAGAAACAAACACCAAAGGACACGCTTGGCACGAGTGCCCGGACTGGTAGCTTCAGATTTCCTAGAGCTTTTTACTTCAGAGTGAGATATTCCAGGAAAGAGTTAAAAAAAGAAGGCATTTTTGGGGCACCTAAATGCCGTTGAAGTTGCCGAAATGGGTACTTAAGTCAGAAGCATATTTTGGTGGACATTTTCAGTACTTGGGAATCTCTTGGCATTTCAGGTTTTGGCTCTGCAAAAGTGCTTAAAGTCAGGTGCTGTGATGGTCTATAACTCCTGCTACTTCAACAAATTTCAGCATGTAGGCACCTGTCACCCACCTACAGTTGTTTGGGCTGAATAAAGGAGGCATCCTGGTACGTACAAATCCAGAGAGACTCCTTAGGCAGGGGTACTGTCAGGATGCCTTTTATTTTCAAATCTGGGGTGGCAAGCATATGCACAATACTCTTGTGATTCAGCAAGTGGGAGGCTTCACTGATAAACCATCTAATCTCCCTTCCCCGCTCCCAGCTTGCCAGAGGGCGCACAAATCAGCGGACCACTCTTCACACTGAAGCTGGGCCAGACCTGCAGATAGGAAGCAGGAAACTGGGACAAAAGGTAAAGGGAGCCCAACTTTGCAGCCTGCTGGCTAGCATGAAAGAGAGGCCCTGTGTGGTGCTCCCAGCGTTTTGTAGGGTGTCTGCCTGTATGTTGTAGAGAGAAGTATTTGCTAATAAACCCCAGAAATAACCAGGTGGACATGCACTGCAGCCCATGACCTCCTAGAACTCATACTGAGCTCCCATTCAACTGGCTCTGTACACCCATGCTCCATTCTCAACTGTGGGTCTCCCTCATGGTGGGAGGAGCAAGAAGCTATGGTCAGTTTGCATAAAGTCTAAAATCCCAGACACCTTGTTCCTCTGACGGAACTCCTTTCTGCAAAATGGAAGCAGCATCACCACTGTCATCTGTGCCAACTGTAGGTGAGCTGATTTTATCCAAAGGGGTAATTTGAGTCCAGAAGTCCACAAACCCACCCTTATAGCTGCACTAAACTCAAATCTGCAGCTGAGAAATGCACCAAGTTCTGTCATGCTTTCTTCAAGTTTCCCTGTCCTCCACTCAGAGCTTGCTTAGCTGCCCAAATCAAGGTCTGTAAATGCTACTGTAAGAGTCAGAGAGGTAAGAATTAGACATAGCAGTGCCATCTTTATATTTCTCTTTTTTTTTTTATTACTGTTAAGCGCTTGTATGTTCTGGTCCAGAAAAAAACTTTGAAGTGTAAGTTATGACTTCACATTTCTTACATTGGATTTCTGATTCAGGACAGGTAGCATCTAAAATAACAAATCTGAAGAGCACCACCAGAGGAAAAACTCAAAAGGTCTTTTTCCACTTTTTTTTTCATGTTTGCAGCTTTTATGTTTAGTAGGTCATAATGAATCATCTGTACTGAAATTGTACGAAGCTTTATGAATTCTGTTTGTGTTTCCTCATTGTGCCAGAGAAATTATATAACTTCCTTTTGTGAAAGCGGTGCCACGTTATTGAAAGAGGGTAGGATTTGACTTTTGTACTGACACTGAATAAGCAATGAAATACAGTTCTGTACCCGAAAATCAACAAATAAATGCAGCTCCACCAAAAGAGGGAGTGCTCCACGTACTTTTTAAACAAAAGCTTTGTGCCAGATAGCAATCCTGTACCAGGTTGTGTTGACTTGTCATAAGTCTCAGTGAAAGCATAATTTTAAGAAAAAGAGTTAAGCATACAAAATCAGGTCTTAAATTGCACTCTGAGCTACCAAGTTGCCCTATGAAATTTAACTGAGGGCAAAATGGGTGCCCGTGTGATGTGGTCCTTAGGCCACAGAGCTGACATGAGTGCATGGAGGTGCGTGACAGAGGTCTGGAACCTGCTTCTGCGTCATGGAATCAGGAGGGGGTGGGATCTCCGAAACTGGCTGGTGGGTGCTGTGAACTGGAGGCAATCCTTGGGGCCAGCAATGAAGAGCAGATGGAAATCTGAGAGGGGGGTGAAGAAGGGATACTTATGACATCTTCAAAGGGAGGCTCAGGAGAGAGATTAAACAGAGGAATTACTGTGAGCTGCAAATTCAGCATTTCCTCTTTAAGAAGATTTAATCAATGTGTTGTCTGTGGGAACTGGACAGATACAAACTGTGTGAGATGAGAACGGTTAATGGAATGCCTGGAGTGGCATGGAAAGGGACTAGACACAAAACATGCAAAAGAGGAGTCCATGCAATTTGGTCAGGGTATGTTTGAAAGGCGTGCTTAAAACTGACTCCCAAATTCTTTATTAAATATTACAAAAGTCATGGAGCATTTATATAATTACCCATTGTAAGCAGGGAGCAAAATGTTCAATTTCTAATGACCATTTAAAGTGTTTCTAAAATACACATAAAACTAGTGCATAGGTGGAGTCAAATCTCCCCCTCTTGGTTCATTCCTAATCTTCCCTCTGACGAATTCAGTGAGCCAGATCTTCAGAGACTGTAAAGCTATTGAGCGTCTAGGAGTTAAAAGAGTTCTTCCAGCTTTTGCAGTCTGACCCCCGAAATCTATTTTTAGTTTTCTTTCTTAGCAATTAGAAAATAGGACTGGAAGAAAATTTCCTTCTGTGCCATTAGTTGCTGTTAATGGTTTTTCTGGCCATTAGCCAAGTAGCAATGCTGTAGATGCCTGTACAAAATATGTTGTTATCTATAAAGTTGCACGGTTTATTTGTTTTCATGGGTATTTCATAGTAACTTACTCTGTGTCTCTAGGCTCTCAGGCCTGGTCCATAAAGAAAGCTGAAGTGGTTTAGGACATGAATTTAAATTAACTGTGTGTGGACATTCTTAAACTCTTTAACCTGGGTCACATCCAGGAAAATTGTGCTGATAATTTGCAAAGGTAAGTCAATTCAAGATCTCTTCTTTTTTTAGTCTGGTACAGTGATATTTACTCGGGAATTTAGGCTGTTCTCTGATTTAAAGTGAACTGGCACGGGAAATTCATGCCCAGAAGCTGAAGAATGATTATTCAAAACCCAGAGAGGAAGTCGGAACTCAGAGAATTAAGACTATTTCCCTGGGGCAGGAGGATAATCCAGGACAGGTGAGTTTCAGGAAGGAATAATCATAGAATCTTTACGGTTGGAAAAGACTTCTAAGATCATCAGATCCAACCGTCAACCCAACACCACCATGCCTGCTAAACCATGTCCTGAAGTGCCACATCTATATTTTTTTGAATGCCCCTAGGGATGGTGACTTCACCACTTCCCTGGGCAGCCCGTTCTGATGCCTGACCAATGGTGAATAGCCTGTGCTTTCAACAGTAGAGAAAATAGGAGATACGCTTCAACAGAACTTGCTAACCAATGAGAAAAATAAGACAATAATAAGAACAGTCATAATAAGAAAATATTTTAATAGTAAAAGCAAAAATGGTCAAACAGAATGTTGCAGAAAAATGGAGGGAGCTATCACGGTCAATAGTACATTGTGAGCAACCAGCAATACTTTTGTATTTATTGCACAGTGTGATTAACTGTTAGGTCCCGTTGTTCTTGCTGCAGTTGTTACTCTTCAACGAATATCCCAGGCAAGTAGGAACGCGTAGTCAAAGGAGAATCTCTTCCTCAGAGAGCTTACCATCGAGGGCACAGGGGTGAGGGGAGCATCAGCAATCGGGACATGACAGCAGCTAGCGCAGGGAGTGCCAGAGCTATGACCTCCAGAAGTACCATCTGATGGAGTGCGTGGAAGGAACGCATCACCGTGGTGCCTCTTCCTGGGGGAATGGTGCCTGCTGGGAAAGTCTGCAGCTGCGTAGTCAGGGTTGCCACTGACATCTGTACGGCACCTGGGGAAAGAACACACTGGCTACGTGGTAACACCAGCAAGCAGGACTGAGAAGGATGCTGTGAAGGACCTAAAAGTAGCTCATGTGTCACACTAGGGGAGGACATCCACAGAGGAACGCAGAAGCAGGGGGGGATTCGCCTCATGGCATATAGCTCGAAACTTGAGTGAGTGGAGCAGGCACATGTCCATCAGAGCCAGTGGGGAGAAGCTGTGATAGTTGGAAAAGAACGAATGCCTTGGCAGAAGCTCGAGATGGACTGATGTACCGCTCTGTGTGTCAGCCAAGAAATCAGGCCAACTTAAAAGACAAAAGGTAGTTTAGATGTATGTAGAGCAATTAAGGAAGGTTATACAAGATTCAGAAATGCAGGCCACGTTTCAGGCTGGAGAGACTGGTAGAAGTAACCGTGACCAGCTTCAGCACAAGAACGATAGCTTAATCCGTTTCTATGAGTGAGGTAGTCTGAGAAAGAGGACCAGTAATATCTGCAGGGGAAATCATCAAATTGCTATGGATGAAAAATGTGACTTTTAAGTAACAGAAGATGAAAATAATTGTGAAGTGATTCCTGTTTTCTTGCTGATATGTTCACTTTGAGAACTGACACTTTCAAGGTTTTTCCTGTAGCCATTAGACCCTAAATGTCACATTTTATTGTCATGCATGAATGGAAACTAGTATTTAAAAGCCTGTGGGAAACTCTGGAAAATATAACAAGTATTTCCAAGCTTCCTTTCTTCATAGGTACTTTTTCTAATTTTCTATCTACATATGTGGATAGAACACAAATATTAAGAGTGGAAAATCAGATAATCTTATCTTTATATTTTGTTTGCTTTTTAGGTAGGACAATTACGTTTATTGTTTTGCCAAACTGACTGTACTTAAGAACCTTAAAATTAGAGGTGTAAGGTAACATGAGTAATATTCTGAACCAGTTAAGAGGACTGGAAATCTGTTGAGCTAATTCACCTAATTTATTTCCTTTTGAGAATCTATCTCAATGTTAATCACAAGTGAAACTCTTTTTTCTTTCCTGCTTTGGTTTCATAGGTGTGAAATTTCAAAAGTTAATATAGGTTCTTGTTCATTTCTAGCCCACCCTTCCTCCTGGAAAAATCTGAGTTTATACTACCTTTTAATCGTAAGAAATGAGACATGGACTGAAGAAAACAATGCCAAGCTCTGATTTGCAGAGTTTTCTTTCTTTGGCAAGGTAGACTGCGGAGACTGCGGCCACACCAACAGTGAATAGCTGGTCAGGAGTAGACGCCCAAACTGAACATCATCCCTGACTTTTCTTCTACTTTCCTTGTGGGAGAAAGCTAGGAAGAAAGAAGTATCTGGCAAGAACAGCCACAGTAAGCTGGGGGCACAGGTATCAGTCATCTGCAGCATCACTTTTACACGTGCAAACACAGCTCGGATCATTACACATCTGCTCAGTGCTTTCCCATCAGTAGCTTATTCAGCTAAATATCAAATTATCATACAAGAAGCCTGAAGTTAAACTGCTTTTTTTACTGACGTGTATGTCAGGTATTAACTTAGACTTATTAGTTAGTATTGGGCCTAACAGGTTTTGCTTCTTGCTGTACTGTATTATCAGCAGTGATAAGGGGTGAAAATAACGAGTTGTGCACAAATGCCAAAATAAAAGGGCTCTTATTTTTCTAAGATATCTTGGAATAAGACCTATAGCCTTCTAGCTAGCTTTATTCGTGCCTTTCTTTAAGGGCAAATTTCCCGTCACAGAAGCTTGCACTGGGTGAGAAAACAATATGTAAATGAGAGCCATATGCCCACATATATTCAGCTTCAATATTACATGACGTTGACTATTGATAGTACTTGCAGTGGTGCACAGTGTGTGAACACAAGGCACAGACAGTTCGGAGGCAGGCCATCCTGAGAATTATGCCAGTGTTAAAACCCCACTGGAGAAGTGGAGAAACTTGCACAAAGCAAATGAGCCATGTGTGCACGTAGCATAGGAACAGTGCCAGGAACCAAACATGAGATCCTGGTCCCCTGACCCCACGTCTGCCTTTACTTCCCTTAGGCTTTCAGGTGACTGAAACCTACAGAAAGGAACAAAAAAACAGGCTGAAACTGTTGGTCCAGCTCTCACCACAAAAAAGAAAACATCCACACAGAAATTACATTGTTTGTGCACTGTTTCAAACCAGGCACCAGGACCTACTGTTTACAAACACTCAGTGCCCTAAAAGACATCATAAAATTTTGCCATATTTAAGATACAAATATACATAATGTAAAAAGAGATGTAATTCTTCACTCGTTTTTCTTTAGTACGTTCACTGTTGTTACTTTCAAAAAACTACACAAGTTCTGTGTGTTTTGCATGGTTACAAAAACTTAGTAACATTGAAGGGTCTTGTAAAAAGCGAATATGCTACGGCAAATACACTTTATCCTTGGAACCTCCAACAAAACCCCCTGGAAGTTGCTTTTCCTCCATTTCGGTCCAGCGAGGAAAGGAGGCTATAGGTGTTTGGCACAGCTGCTAGACCCAGAATAGATTTCTTCAGCTTTCTGTGCCTCTGTTTTCTCATATGTGCAACGGGGATAAAGACACACAGGGATAAGTCATGCACAGGTGCTTCAAGCCATCTGAGTTGCCAGATTTGGCACAGGAGCCACAGGAGCCCTTTGCTCCCTGGAGCAGCAGCCGGAGCTGGACTGTACCCCTGGGGATGGAGTCGTTGGGGATCTGCACCAGGCAGCTGGTGGCCCAAACCAGTCAAACACATGGGTACGGCCACCTTGCAGTGGTCCGATGAACAGCTTAGACTCCAGTGACTCCAGTGGGTGCTCAGACACCCACCCCACATGCAGACACCTTCATGTCATCGTCTAAACACAGCTTACTGAGTCTGAAGTGGAATTCCACTCTCCTCAACCTTTAAGTGATTTTGGCACCTGTGCATGAAAAGCATCTTTTTCAAAGCTAGGCATTATGAGTGCTTTAGCTTTGAGATAAATGTTCTTTTCCTACTTAATAAACTAAGCTATTTCTGCATGTACACATAAAAAGGTAATATACATGTATTTAACAGTGTCTCCCTATGACTCCTGTATTCTGTTTATTTCTAAAGGATTCTCTGTCTGTAAGCGTATTTGACTCAGTCTGCTGTAATGGGTTTAGCAATAGAAAATTGCAAGGCTCACATTACTGCTGGCTCAAAATGGACACTTTGGCTTGAATTCCTCTTAATGATAAATATCCCAAAATCTTTCCCCACCATTTTCATAAGTGTGCAAACATAGATTCAAATGAAAGTGACGACTGCTGACAAATTTGTTAATCAAGCCTTAGCAATTTGAAGGAGCTCTTTCAGGAGCTTTTTTCTTCCTTTTCCCTAATGCAAAAATGCCTGATGCTGATTTATCAAGTGCTGCAGAGCAGATATAACAGCCAGTGCCAAGACCAGATTTACAGATCTTGTTCCCAGGTGGTGAAAAGAAAGACAGATGTAGCAACAAAGCTCAAAACGTCACTACAGGCTCACATAAATTAGGTTAAGTTCCAAAGCTCAAAAGACCTATTATTATTATTATTATTATTATTATTATTATTATTATTATTATTATGTTTTTTTCCCAGCCTCACACTAGGTGCAAATTTTCCTGTGCAGGTCTCTAATGAATAAACTAAAATTCTGCTAGATGAGAGCCTTAATTGTGCTTTATCCGCTGGAAAAGGCATGCTTTCACCCAAGAGGAAAAGAGCTGCAGTGACCTCTGTTGATGGAATTAAGCAATGTATTTGAAGAGCCAAACAGGAAAGGTGACAGGTTCAACTCTTCTGCTAGGATTAAGCAGGAACAAAAGTAAACCATGCAAAGAGGGAGCAGCTTTCAGGTTGCGTATGAAAACGACTATTTCCCAACACCCACTGAAGTCAGAACTCTCATCAGGACAGTTGCCTTTTAAAGATTATTTTTAGACAACTTACTCCTTTTTAGTGTGGAATTCAAAACTATTGGCATGAAGATAGAGGACGTAACAGGCCAGGGGAGATGTGTTTTTATCAAGTGCTATACTGCATTCCAGGAGTTTATATCACCATAGTAAAACATCATGCCTGTATGTATTGCGTGATCTGCGTTTGGTGACCGGTTCCCTGTGCCAGCCTGACGCACAGTATTCTTGAAGTTTCGAGACAAAGAAGCTTTCCAGTTGGCGGGCTGCCTGTGGCAGAGAGAAGTCTCTAGGACCTGTCATGCCTTTATGACCAAGAATTTGGAACATGCCTTTATGGGCTAGTTTTGACCCAGGAAAATAATTAAACACATAAATACCCACAAGGATCTGGACCTTAATGCTTAACTTCAAGGTTGGGAGTAGTCTCACTACAGCAAGCATTTAAGGATTGATCCTGTATGACTGAAGTTATTGAAAGCAATAAGCAATCTTCCATTAAGAGCTAAGTAGCTTGTGGAAATCGGAGTATTACGTCCTTACTTTTTTTCATACTTGTTCTTTTGCTAAGGACTACTTGGTGTTAAACAGAGGCACAAGTGAGGATCAGGACTTCACGCTGTTAAAGTTATTTTACGTTTTGGTGCTGTCCAGTAAGCAACTGGTACCCACACTCTTTGGCTTTTCTAGGAGCCACAGAAATACAGATTGGTATCTTTTTCCTTCTATGCCCAGTGTTATGGCAGGTCTGACAATGACCACAAAACTGTGAGTTTAGTTTTCCCAGTTCAGGTATTTTAATTTGTTAGTGCCTCCACCAGAGCTTGAGAAGATTTATTTTTAGTATACTTTCCAGAACCACTGCTGTCCCTTTGATCCTAAAACATCCTTCTCACAAGAGACAAACAGATATCAGTAAGGACAATTTACTGGTATCCACTATGGTATCCTCATTCAGGCCTTGTAGGGAATAATTTCTGCAAGTGTAAGGAGGAGAAAGACCCAAGTTCATCCTGGTTTTAATGTTCATCCTGGTTTTAATAAAAAACAAAAACTGTACATAAAGCAATATGTTATTTTGATATAGATAAAATCAGAAAATGAAATAACAGAACAGTGCACTTTGATACCATTAACTGGATATTAGAGGATTCTATAGCTACCTATTTGAGAGCTTCATGCTGTCAGGCATGAAGGGAGTATTGATGTATCTTCCATATATAATTAATCATGCTGGCAGAGACCTTCACTGACTTTTGGGAAATTATGTCTGCTTTTTTTCATTGTGCATGAGTCTGACAAATTTTTGTGGGGAGTAGTCAGGATGGAAAGCACAGCTGGGTGATTAGGTTGGATCAATTATTTCTTTGCCTCAATATTTTTAGCATCCTGCAAAGACCTCTACATATTAGAGTTCTCCAGTTACCCACTCACTCTTCTAAAGATACCCCAAGAACAGGCTCTATTCCTGGAAGAGTTTATACATTAAATAAATTATATCTACATTAGAATAGCACATAGAACCATTCTATATAAAGAATAATTATTTTCTGCCAAGCTTACCTTATGATAGGACAATTTTTTTTTTTGGTTGCTTGAGATAATTCCAGAATGAACATTTGTAATATTGTATATAGCAACAACTTTTGCACTGAACACTGAAATCACCCACGCTCTGATATCTGTGCTAAAGCTGAGACCCAGTTCCATGTATATTAGTTTTGCAACCTCAGGTATGGTTTAGGAAGCAGGTTGTGACTCAAAAAGAATGAAAATAGCTTATTGCCATTTTTCTACTGTGCATTGTTATTACCCAGCATTCAGGCTTTATAATTTAGTTCTTTTCCAGTTTACTCTTACAGTGCATTTATGAACAACTTCCTGAGTTGTTATTTATGTACCAGTCTTAAGAGGTCAGCTCTTTTGGCTTATCTTATAGATGAGAAAGGAAGAAGTCAGCAGTCATCTTTTTCACATCTGGAAAAGTATCTTTTTTCATACAATTATAACTGTTTGACAGGAATTTGCTCAAAGTTAAAGAATATCTTTGGATGGAGATTAAAAATGGAAAATTACATCTTCAGAGATGTACTTTTCTTTAAATTACTAGTATGTGAAAACTGTTTTGGAACTTTAATTACTGCTACAGACTTACTACAAAATAAACTTTGCAATAAACCCTGGCTGATCCTTATCTATAACCAAAAATCTCCACACTGGCAAGAGTATAATATAGGGTGAAATCATATTTGGGCTTGGATTTTTTTGCAACTGAGTTCAGCAAGGCAGGATTTCCTCATTCAAACAGCCCCAAACTTCTCCTCCTCTGTGTATGTGGAGATTAGCTGGATCCTGCAATAATTGCTGGTTGGGTCAATTGCTTGATCTTTTACAGCGAGGACACTTACATACTTTCTGGTTTTGGCCTCACACAGAAGCATTTGAGCATGATTTCTCAGGGTGAATGGGACAGTCCAAACCCAGAGTTTGAGTGACCTCCTGAGTCAGAAGCCAACTTCTTTGCTCAGTGCCAGCTCTGAACCCTACCAATTATGCCCATTTCCAAAAACTGCATCTGAACCTGCCATTCTTTTAACCATTGTGATTTTGGCAATTTGCATCTCTCTGCTCATCCTGCTTTAGCATGCTGCAGGTGGGACAAACCTGAGGTGCAATTCCAGGAGAGAAGGCTTTGTAGCTCCCGGAGTACCAACCACTGCAAAGTTGGTAGGTAAAACCCCTGCTCATCACAGAATCACAGAATGGTTGAGAAGGGACCTCTGGAGGTTGTCTAGTCCAACCCCTCATCCATGACTCCTTTCCTCTCTTGTGAGTAGTCACTTGGAGAAGACCCGGACAATGCACACAGCTGCAAGTCTCTTAGCAATGGCCAAAACTTATATTCCATCCAAGCACTGTAAGAAAAAATCATGAAAGAGGTACATGTGGTGAACAGTGAGGGAGGATGCACCTTGCTCAGCTTGGTCCATGATTTTAATAGCAGCAGCAGGACAAATGAGGGGTTGGAAGCCACCACATCTGGATTCAGATGTGTGCGCCAGCCTGTCAACCTGGGGCTCCTTTTGTGCTCAGCTGTAAGAGGCAGCATCTACAGGCAGTGATTGATGGGCCTGTACTGCTTCTTTCCAGGAGCCCTAAATAGCGCCCAGGGTGACAAGCTTGGACACAGATGCCATTGCTAAAGGACAGATGACCACACTGAAAATAAAGTTATGACTACCTTTTACCGAGGACTTGAAGGGGTTTTAGTGATTTTGGTCTTTCTATGAGCAGCATCTGTAGACGTTTTATGTGATGCTAGGGCTGAACTTGTGAACAGTTGTTAAGAACATACTGACACTTTCTACTGTAGTTCTGTACCCAGATACTTACATTAGCTTTAAAAAAGCGATTTCCAGAACAGCTGTATCAACATATCTGTGGGTCTTGTGCCCATGTTCATTTGAGAAGCCCAGCTATTTTGCCCTAGTAACATATCTGCCCAGGTGTGTATTGTCCCGAGCTAGTCTGGGGATCCCTCTGCCAGGGCTGCACTACATGTAGGATCAAAAATTTGTTAGTCCCCTGCTGCTGGACCTCATACAGATTCAGGCTTTAAGGCATTTGACTTCTACAATAGAAAGCACAAGTCTGAGTTTTTTCAGATAACTGGCTGCTCTGGTTTATTTCAAACACTGTGGGATGGTTTTTGCTACCATTACAGGACTGGCACCAACAGGCTGGTTAGGCTGAGACGAGAACCAAACTGCTTATGTGACAAACTTACTTCACCACAAGACAAGCAGAAGTTGATTGCACAGGACAGACATGCAGCCTCTGCTCCTCTCCTCAGAACTGGCATTGTTATTTTCCTGGCATTTGCCAAGGTGCCTGCAAATGGCGAACGGGATTTATTTATCTCTGTGTATCAACAGATGATAACCCCTTTCACCAACTCTATTAGAAATTTTGCTAATTCTGTTTTTTGGCAGTAGATTCCTTCCTCGGGAGGTGTAGATGGAGCATCATGCAGGAGGAGTTCAAAAAAGTACCGGTAGTTAATGTTCCTGAGCATAATTGCTCCACCTTTGTTTTCCGTGATGTAATGTTCCAAGAAAGACTGTTGCACAAGAAAGCAATCAGAGGCAGGTTAAAATACAAGGAAATGGATATAATCTTCTTGATAAAGTAATGCTATCCTGACATGGCTTCTGTGAGTAGATTTGTTTGTTGTAGGCATCAGAAGGCACTTTACCATTCCTCTGAACTTTCCTGCTACACTTATTAAAATGGTTTTCGTGAAGGGTTTTTTTGTTTGTTTGGTTGGTTGTTTTCCCTGTGTAGCCTTTTCTCTGATTAAAAGGTATGCTCACATTTTGATCACCACATGTAATTGTGGGATCAAATCCTACTGCTTTATTTTATAACTTGTAAATGCTTGGGATTAAGTTGGGAACTCTAACATTTAAGTATCTATGCCTCGCTGTAACAATTTAAAAATACAGGAGCAGATTCCAGTTGCAATATCTGCATTGATGTACAAAAGGAGAAGTAACATGTAGGACTGTTGATCAGAGCTAATTGCTTGGAGGGTATATAAAATATAAAAACAATTATACACATATATGTATGTGTGTGTTTGTATGTAAATGTATAGATATAGGTATCAAATCTCTGCATCTAAATGTAAAAGAGGCGAGCTGTTAGACCATGTAGAAGCAGTAAATTGGTTCTCTACTGAACTATTAGTATTCCAGAGTAATCAAAGACAGAATATAGGTAGATACCGAGGGTATGGGAGTCAAAGTGATACTGCTGATCACCAAAGGATTGTGATCACTGAAAAGGTTCATCAGATTTTTCCAGTGGTGTGCATTACATATGTCTTGCATTTAAAAAGTTTATCAAATGCTGTTAAAGTTAACTGAAGTCATTTCACTGAGACAAAGAAAATTTGCTGTCTTCCTTATGATGCCAATGTGTCCAGTTTGTTTCTACAGAGCCATCAACCATTAGTTTGTTAACAAAAGTTTCCACTCAACTGGAAGGTTTCCAATGAAACATCCACATTTTCCATTCCTGAAAGCTCCTGCATCCATCTTCCCAACTTAAAATGCCATTAAAATTCTTTAAAAGTTTTATAATATTAGTAATTTGTCCTATGACTTTTCATTTTTTATTTGGAAAACTCTGATAATGAAACTACTGTACATTATTCTTTACACTCTTTTGGAAGGTTAAATGAGGCATGGGGCTCAACCATATCATCTCTGAGATCAAGAGAAAGCTCTTTCTATAAAACAAAGGGTTTTGATGCTTGGCTGCTGCTCGCTCTAACCACTGCAACATTGAATATTTTAGGCTGAGACTCTGTTAACCCCACATACTGATGCTATTCACCAGCACAGAAGGAAGTGCTAATGACGGGGCTGCAGGTTTGGGGGGGGGGG
>Ga0065711_1040210_pt1 | contig 17155 bp, 8 predicted proteins | sample Hoacrofraction12_FD_59098 | JGI IMG/M metagenome (GOLD analysis project Ga0065711, IMG submission 59098) | Hoatzin crop microbial communities from Cojedes, Venezuela - Epithelial fraction 12 v2 (version 2) | ecosystem: Host-associated > Birds > Digestive system > Esophagus > Crop | place... | reverse complement strand
CTCCTACGAGGAAAGGCTGAGGGAGCTGGGCTTGTTCAGCCTGAAGAAGAGAAGGCTGAGAGGGGACCTAATAAATGCTTACAAATATCTGAAGGGTGGGTGTCAGGAGGATGGGGGCAAATTCTTTTCAGTGGTGCCCAGCGACAGGACAAGGGGCAATGGGCACAAACTGAAGCAGAGAAGTTCCACCTGAATATGAGGAAGAACTTCTTCCCTCTGAGGGTGATGGAGCCCTGGAAAAGGCTGCCCAGGGAGGTAGTGGAGTCTCCTTCCCTGGAGATATTCAAGACCCGCCTGGACGGGGTCCCGTGCAGCCTGCTCTGGGTGACCCTGCTTCGGCAGGGGGGTTGGACTAGGTGACCCAACAGAGGTCCCTTCCAACGCCTACCATTCTGTGATTCTGTGATTCTGTATGTTTTTATCAGTAAGAGCCACTGGTGGAAAGAAGCACGATTTTCCCTCGCCACGTTGCTGCTCAGGGGGCATGGTCCCTGCTGCAGGGAGCCTGCCTGGCTCCAGCTGCACCTGGCCAGGGGGGTACAGCCTTAGTGGGGAGATGGTGCCCAGCCCAGCCGATGCCAAAAGGTAGATTGAAGGATCGTGTTGGGAGAAAGGGACTACTTGCATCATCTGATCTGTTCTCCCGCCTTTGACTAGAGAGCAGATCGGGTGAAAGTCTGAATCAGGCAGCATCACAAAGTCACTTCTCCAAATGGCGTTTTTTGCTAACTGCCACAGTCCCGTGCATTCTTTTTTTATGGTGTCAGACCTTTGCTTCAGCTTTGTACCATGCTCTACTGTAATCTATCGATCAGACCTCTGTTTCTCAAAAATCTTTTTAACATTTTGGTATTTTTGGATAATGATTAATTAATTTTTTTCAGTGTCTTCTTATTTGCTTGTACAAGGCAACAGATTGACTTTCCTTAGGTATAGTATGTGGAACTAGGTTATCTGTTTTCCTACATTTTTTCCACTGGATGACTACGGAATGGTATATAAAATACTCGATTCTAAGTCTCACCAGGATAAGCTAGAGGAAAAATTACTTTGTTTTCATGATTTTGTATTCCCTGCTTAGGTTTCTATGGGTCATTTTGGCTCTTGCACCTCCAGCATCATACGTGGACATCCTGTTCAATGGGTGCTTTTTTGGAGCCCTGCTCAGAGGCAATGTTTTCAAAGATATTAATTTCAAATTTGGTAATTAATAAACAATGCTAGCAATAATCGGATCTATTTATTTTCTGGTGTGAACTGAGGCAGCGATGAACTAAGATGTTCATAGTTCCTGGTTTTGTGTTACCACCATGGTATAAAATAAAGTTTAAAAACATTCATTTTGTAAAATGCTAAGTGCTCCAGTATCTTTGCATATGAATATCTGGAACAGGAGAAAAAGTAATACTGTCTTTTAAATAACTTACTGTCAGGAGTTTAGCACCTGGGGAAAAAAAATGAAAAAGACATCTTCTTTTGAAGTCTTTCCTGCCAAGCATGAGTAAAACAGCAGATCTGCATTCAGAGTCTGGATCACGGGTATTCATTAAAATGAAATGGTAAAGAAAGCATTACACAGCTTAAAGTCTGGTCTAATATCAGATGAATAACAAATACATTAGTGTTGGCTGAGCAATGGCGAAATAAATTTCTACATACCAGCAGATAATGAACTCACTTAAGGAGCGTTGTGTACGCAAAGGGATTTCTGAAGAAACACATTGCAATAGAATTGAGAATTTCTTATTTCTAATTCTGAGGCTTTGATTTTCCATCCTTCGGTTTTCTTTTCCTCTGGATTTTCCCAGGATCCCCTGTGTTGCAGTAAATACATATGTGCGCCCAATACAGGCAAAAGAGGAAAATACAGAAAACACAGTGCCTGGAGAGAGGTGCTAGAGCCAGAGAAAACAATCACCCAGTTGCCCTACTACAACTCAAAGTGTTTATAAGTCATGAGATATTTTAGTAACAATTATTCTTTTTTTTTTTAAGCCTTTTTTTTTTTAACGCTAAACCCTAGCCAGCGTATATTAAACCTTATGGATGCCAAGTGACAAAATGTCTTCAGTCTTTTAGCACACGCTCTTAGTAATCATAATAACATTTTTGTATTGTTATAGGCAGTATTGGCAGTGTGTTCAATTGTGCATGGAATAAATAGCTCACATTAACAATTTGCCTTAAAATTCATGTGATGGTAGCATCCAGCTTAATTAAGTGCATCTTTCTGGGACATAGTAATGAATGAACCTGCTGCTGACCTGAAGCAAGCAAGAAGCTGTTCAGAATATTTCTGAGTTTGAAACTAGGGAACACCTACAGCTGCCTGGATCGTAACTACTCCGTAACATTGCCATCGGGAAAGACAGCCAATACCACCAATATTCACCTTAGTTTGATAATTGTCCCTTTCTTGCTTACTGGCCACTATACATAATGTTTGTGGGTTTTTATTCCGCAGAAGGAAGCCTTGGCCAGTCTATATTTGCCGTGATCTTTTACTGTTTTCCACAGTTGGGATTTTCCATACAGTGTTTCAAACAGAGGAGGGGCTGCCGTGTGATTAGTTACCTGAACTCTTCCACAAAAAACTATATAAGAATAGTTTAGAAATTTTGTCCAGTTAACCAGAAGCAAGAAGCATCCTTTTTATTTCACAAAACTAAATGTGTCTCTTCAGATCATACCAACCTCAAACAAATCTGGGGACTGGGGGAGCAAATACTTTCTGCAAGAGAATCATCTCCAGTTTAAAAAAACACTTTTCAATTAAAAAAACAAAACAAAGAAGCTTTTCTCTGGAAAATTCCCAACAAGCTCTAGCATTGACAGATTGTGACTTCTGAGAAAAAGCCAAAACCAAATACAAAGACAGGGCCTGGAAAACTTGCTTTGCAAGGGAAAATTGAAAACGCTGAGGGCAAACATTTGTCAAATATGGAAAGACAAATAGAGGTTTAAACATATTCAAATGGTATAAACATCGAGCACGGAATTTCGGCAGACACGTGCTGTCATAGAATAAATTAAGGAGACTTATAATCATTGGGTTGGCCTCGCAAGAGAGCAGCTCAGAGACGTGGATTAGATTTCCATGGGTGACATCTATTTTACTACTCGTAGTAGACAAATGGAAAGATTACAGATGAACTACCTTAGTGTTTGGGACTTTGAGAGGAAAGCAGAAAACAAACTAAACAAATGGAAATAGTAAAGAATATAGTTGATATTATATAGGAAATATAGGTTGAACTACAGAATATCCTATATCCACATTGGCAAGGAAATGTCCTGAACAACCTAACAGGGCATTTTCTGATTCTTCATTTCTATAATCGTCCAGAGACCAGAGTATAAGGTACCTGAATACCATGCACAAGACACCATAGACACAGAGAAGGCATTGCTGGCAGGCAGTGAGTTATCACTGGAGATTATTATTTACATAAACACTATTGCATTCTTCAAATAAAGGCCTAGGCAACAGCTAAAATCAGCAACAGTAAATGAGAAAAGGAATGGGGGAGATAACAGTGTTTTGTGCCATGACCAGTCTCCTTCAGCAGCCTGAACTATTCCAAAGGGTTCAGTCAGAAATAAAATACACAGCAGCGAGAAGAGGCCTGGAGGGGAACCTTTCTTTTCCCTTCTTTTTCTCCTCGCTACCTAGTAGAAGTGTTACATCTCACCTAAGCCAAGCAAAGGAAGAACAGAGAGACAAGAAAAAGTATCTTGCACCTAAAATCTCTGAGATGATGGTTGGCTGTGGAAGATTTCTACTTCCAAGGGAAGAAAGAGTTTTACATGTAGTAATATTAAGGACATAATTAAGAATCCCAACCATCAGAATTAAAATAATTTGTTTTTTCATCACAGGGTCAAAAGTTTAGGAAAGCTGCCTGTGCAAAAATTTTCAAGTGAAAAAATTCTAGAAACCACAAATATTAATGAACCATAAAGTGCAGGATTTATACCACTATGTGCTTTTGTCCCAGATAGGCAGGGGCCAAATTTTGACTAAATTAAGACAAAGTCACGGGCTAAAGAGAAGTCTTTAAAATGTACATAAAACCAAAAAGGATCCCAAAGGGTCAAAGTCCCAAAATAAGGAACCAAAAATAAAAATATTTCCAGTAGCCCAGAGGGAACATTTCTAGGACTTTCTTCAAAATGCTTGGAGCCTATAGCCCAGCAAGCAAGCAAGAAATCGAACAGGTAGGGGAGGAGATGGAGCAAGAGATGCTGAGGTTCAGCCGAGTCTTCCCTAGGGTTGCTCAGTTACGTTGGGTGCTTTGCTGCTGATCTGATATAGTAGCAAAGCTTCCCCATAACTGTGCCATAGAGATAAAACAAAAAAATAAATATTTCCATGCACTTATCGTCTTGGCTTTGCTTCAGATTAGGTCTCTGAGGGTTATTGTCGCAGGGCCAGACCACAGTACTCACAATCTATACATAAACTGGCTGCCCGGAGTTAATAAAAAACGGATCTGGATTTCACTTTCTTCGGTCTTGAGAGAGCTTCAAAACCTTCAAAAGTAAAAAAAAAACAACTAAAACTTCTTCACCTCCATCACCACTTTAAGGAGCGGTGGAAAGTGGCAGATTCTTGGGGAATCGCAGTGATAATCTGCTCTGCTCCATTTCGGGGGTCCTCATCCAAGCCCTCCGCCAGCAGCACAAACAGTGCCTTGTTCCCAACAGCAGTGCCCGAATGCTCCTGCCATGTGGTGACACTGGTTCAGGGGAAAAGAGAGGGGAGGGGGAAGGGTAGAAGCCCTGCCGCTTCCATCAGTCAGACAGCAAATGCAGGCAGGAGCAGAAGTTGTTTAGGACTGTCTAGCAAGTGACAACTGTTTGATTGGCAGAAAGCCATGGTCAGCATGCTGTGCCTTTAAAATAGGTGTCTATCTGCAGCCTAGAGTATATTCAAATCAGTTTGCATGGAAAGCTGTTCCAGCTACTTACAAGCTACTTAGAGTAATTAAAAACAGAGAGGTGCCTTTGTCTCTCAGAACCTTCACAGAACAAAAAACAATCAGAACAAAACAGAACAAAAAAAAGCGCAATTCCCAAGATCAGTTCTAAGGAATTGTCATCCTTTTCTGCATACAAAATTTGCCTTTACCTACACATGGCTGTACAAAGTCACTCCTCTGCAGCTCTTGATGAGATGCGCTGCAGGAGGTGAAACATAGAATCACAGAATCATAGAATGTTCGGGGTTGGAAGGGACCTCTGTGGGTCATCTAATCCAACCCCCTGCCGAAGCAGGGTCACCTACAGCAGGCTGCACAGGACCTTGTCCAGGCGAGTCTTGAATACCTCCAGAGGAGGAGACTCCACAGCCTCCCTGGGCAGCCTGTGCCAGGGCTCCATCACCCTCAGTGTGAAGAAGTTCTTCCTCAAAGGAAGTACTCATAGGATTACTTAGTCTATGTAATTTGGATTGTAAAATACATGCAGAGACAGATTAGCAGAGCTGCGAGCAGGCAGGGTCAGGAGTGAGGGGCAAACGATTATGCTCCAGCCTCCTGCTCTTCTGGCTTTTTGCCTCAGATTCGGCTATATTGGCCAAAAACATCATACACCCAGAGATCCAGATTCTGGGTGTTCCTGGGGCACTTTAGCAGTGTGGGGCCAAGTACATAGGCATGAGGAACTGGCAATAACCGGATGGTGCCTGCCACACCCCGCTATACTATGGTTTGCAGTGGGAACCTCTGAATGCACTCAAGGCACGGAGGTTGCCTCAGTCCACGCCAGTGCTCTGCAAAGCTGGGCACCTGTGGAAGTGCGTCAATGAATTCGATGAGAAGTTTTCTGTCCCAGTCTGCTCTGCGTACAAATATGCACTTTATTTGTACATTACGAGGGCAAAAGAGCAGCAGAGGAAACACTCACCCTTGGATCTCTAAAAGAGCAGGCTTTCAGCCGCCTACCATTGCTGTGCTTTACTTCCAGACCACACCAAAAAGTGTCAGATTGGAGAGAGAATACAAGGCTAAACGTAGAGTTAGGTGATGGGATATTTACTTTGACACAGTTTGGAAACAAGGAAAGAACTATAGTACAATATATCATAAAACATTAATATACACGTACACAATATATCAATACCATATATACAGAGACAAGTACAACATATTGAGTAATACTAGTACAATACTTACAGTAAGAACTCCACCTGCTTCTTCAGCTAAGTTAGCACACGAGGACTTTTTCACTGTCAGTGAACACATTCACAGAATGTGCTAAGGATTATTCAGTAATAAATGAACCTTGCACATTTGGCAGAGGGCCTTTTAAGAGATGCATTTGGTGTTTTCTTCAGGGTACTCAGTGTTGCAGGGATTACCAAACCCAGCAGCCCAATCGAGGCAAGGCTGACAATAGCTACATGCCCCCAGGTCCAGCCAGCAGCAAGGCTGAGCACATATTCCCAAGAGACATACATGTAAATACCCGTATACAGCACACACGTGCATGCGGCCGGCTGTGCAGACCAGCACCGACACCCTCAGTGCTCACAGAAGTACGCGGCAGCACCGATGGCCCCTTCCTGGTCCCCTCTGGCTGGCCAGGCTGTTCCCATATCCATCCTTTTTGATTCTTCCCTTTCCCCACCTTCAGTGCCTCCCCTAAAAATCCCAAAATATCTCTCTCGTAACCTCAAAAGGTGCTTCCCTGCATCCCACAGAGAGTCCCATTCCCCTAGGACAGGCTGCAGGGTGCTCCAGAGAGCCCGTCCATGTACTCATCTTCACCATGGGGCTGAAGGCTCCGCTGGGATGGCCCGAGGAGCAGCCGGGGCAGGGGGTTAGCCAGGTCCCCCTGCCTGCCCCTGTGCCTCCGTCTGGCTGGAGACAACCCTTTTGTCACATAACCTACCAGTCCTGTTCCAGCTGGAATATCCTTTTTCATCAGCCTACACAAAACGATTAAACAAAACCAAGCCCACCACAGTTTTCTTCCTGGAAACACTAATGAATACCTTTAATAGATACAATTAAACCAAGAAAGACAACTGATCTATCATTTTTCAGTTCCATCTATTAGTAAACAGCAGACGGTTAACCTAATATTTGGGTAAAGTGGCTATCTATTCTTCATGACTTTTTAGTTAAAATTCCGCTCAGCAAAATAGTCTGGACTGCAAAATGGGCTTAATCAGAATGGAAATTTTTTGTAATTAAGATGAAAAAGTTCTTTCTTGCTTTCACATTTATTTCCCCTGGTGTTTCTCACTCCTCTGTTTGTCCAGGAAGAAGGCCTTCAACATACTGAATTTTTAAGCTTTTTTTTCAGTGTATCTGAAAAATAACTTCTCTATTTCCACTGTTTTATTCTAGGAAGTACTTTATTCTACAAAATTCCAGTTTATGTTATTCCACAAAATAACACAATCTCATTCTAATGAATTAAAATATAGCAGTTTACCCCACTGAAAACTTCTTTTTTTTGAAAACTTGGGAATACTTTATTAAATATTTTTCACCTAGCATGCCATATACTTTTTAAATTTTCATATTTTAGTGAAGTGTTTGCAAACACATACACTATTTCCAAGTGGCTCTATGTGTTTGTAACATATTCAAAGATGATCAAAGAAATCTACAAATTTCAAGGCGGTTTTTATTCCAAATACTTTTTAAAGGATTTTGGAATTTTCATAATAGAAACACAATTTTAAACTTAATTGGAAAAATACTCTCTCCACTGCACAGCATTTTATTAATATTTTACTAGATTGTTCATTGTATATCCACAAATATTGTCATTTATTTTGAATGGCTTTTTAAATAGTTATAACTTGTCAACAGCCAGCGAAATTACCTTTATTCAATGACAAAGGCTATTCATTTTATTTAACTTGTTTTCAGAGCATGTCTAAGACATTTACGAAAGAGGACAATTTTTATAATATAGTATAGAGTCTATGTTTGCAGCAATCTGTGATGCTTGATAATACAACTGTCATGTCCTGTAAATGCATTGCAAATTACTTGTAAGACATTTAAGTCACTGTACAATACTGACAGCACGGTTTTAAACACGTCATTGACTCTTCATAACTTTTATACAAAATCCATAAGATTTGTTACCACTAAGGAAATAGGAACTAAACACTTACAACATCACAAGGTATATCTGGGAAGGAAACAGAGCAGAAGAGGCCAGACAGGCTAAACAGCAAATTGGATAATCTGAAATGCTCAATCACTATTGCTGGAAAGGAACATCTTTTCTTCTATCTTCATTCAGCTTATGTGGTTGTCGTGCATAAGGTGTACATACCATGAGCTTATATAAACCTCATTTCACTTGCAGCAAGAAGTGCTGCATACATTGCTGCAACTATAACCAGAAATAATTCACAGCCTCTGGAGAAATTAAAAATCTCACCCTGGAAAATGATCAGCTAATCTCTTTGCAGAGAAATAATCCAAAATATAGAAACACAGAGCAGAAGCGTGGAAAAGAGCAAACGGAGCAGGAATTTACAATATCCCAAACTCAGAGGAGGGGCCAGCACAGTTTAGATCTCCAAATACAGGACATCATGTCATGATCTTGATGAAAATCAATCTGCTGCAATATGCTGAGTGTGAAGCAATTCTCTAACAGAAATATATCAACTGACATATTGTAAAGAATTCTGATAAAGGCAAGAAAAAAATGCTAGCAATTTTATCCACCAATCCAAACTCGTCTAATCTCTCTATCCTGATGACCTGTGGACCTCTCTCTCTGCTCCAGACTTGTCTCCTCCTTTACAGGCTAAAATCTGGGCCTGTCTCTCTGACATCTCCTAGCGGATGTTGAACTGTCAGCTGAAGTTCAGGGTGGTTAACACAGAGCTGCGATTCCTCCTCCCCCACTTGGTTTCTCAATCTCTGTAGGCAACGCCATTATTCTATTTGTCACTCAAGCTTGCAGCTTGGGTATTGTCTTCAGAGAGCAGTCCGAGTTGGCAGTTTCTGCCATTTTAAGCCAGCCTAAGTGTGATCTGCCACAAAAAAGCGTAACTCAGTTTTCCTGGGTGGGCTTTGAGCTGGATCAGCTCCCCAGCCCCACAGCACGGCTCCATGAAAACTAATGGAATTGGGATGAACATGCAGCGGGGCATCCCCTTTGACGACAGCCTGTTCAGTCTCACAGTGATCAGTATAGTCTGAGTCCCAGTGCTAATATCTGGATTTTTTTCTTCTCCCATGCAGCTGCAAAGCTGAAACACCCCTCACGCCATGTCTAGCTCCTACATTCCCCTTGAAAAATGCTTGACCTTGAACAATGTGATTTGGCACAGTGGAGATCTCTCCAGAATGCTACTGCAAATATTTTGCTCTGAAGCTGCTTTGACCACAACTATCCATCCTTTACATCCTTCACGAGCTCCCTTCCTCTGTCACATCCAACACAGACTGTTTATTTTCACTTTCAGACAGCCTGACTTTACAACCATACTGCCAATCATGTCAGTCACTGCTCAAACATCCACTCTTTAGCTGGCTTAAACTTAAATATGAAAGTAATAATCAAAGCAGAAGGCTTCAGCTGCTTTTAACTGGAGCCTAGTCCCTGGTCTCTAGATTGATCATATTATTCTCCACCTGATAACGTGGATGGAAAATGTACCCAGAAGTGTCTCCTGCTCCCTGCTTTCTTCATCTGAAGGTCCAGCAGGTAAAACAACTTCAGCCACAGTGCTTGTCCCTTGTAGGGAGTCCAGCCGCTTGCAAGGGACATTCCTCTCCCATGAAGCCAAGCCTAACATACACACACACACACACAGGCTGTGAGATAAATCATCTTCCAGTCTGTCTTATAGCTATTGGAACCATTCCTCAGCAGTGCCGCAGACTCATCTTTTCTAAGAGCTTGTTATTTTAAAGTTCTCTGTATGTATTTATTCATCTAAAGCCAGCCTGCCTGGTGTTTAAAGGCATGCCATCCAGACTTTTCAGCAGCTCACCACAGAGAGAAGCAGCTCATGGTTAACGCAATACTATCACCAGGTGTCACCCCTTCAAGACGCAGTAAGGGAAAAGTTTTGGACCCAGACTTACGGCGCTACAAATCAGAGCTCAGACTCAGTAAGTGAAACGCATGACCACTTTTTCTTGCATTCCATTTGCCATTTGCACCAGAGGTCTCCTGCCTCTGAGCACAGTAGGGATACAGACCTTCATCTTGTCCTGCCTTTGCATTGCAGCTGGCATGTCTCCATTCAGGATCCTGGAGAGTTAGAAGAACTGCAAGAGCAACATGACTGGTGGGAAAGACATCAACAGTTTTAAAAATAAACATAGTTGGTACAATAAAAGCAGTGAATAGAGCACATTTTATGGGCTACTTGGTCATTAGCTGTTCCACCGCAAGCACAGGAAAAGTATGTCCATGCTGTTATTATAGGAAACCCACTCTCAAAGTGATCTCTTTCCTGCTATAGCAAATATGCATGATAAAATGTCCAAGACTAATCACAAAGAGAGGAAAAGATTTTGAGATTGATACAACGAATAAAAAAGAAAGGAAGTAAACCTCCTGCAGAATTATTTGTTAGGAAAAAATATGCATTAACAATACAATGTATCAGCCCACAGAATAATCTCTGGAGGGTATAGATGGAAATACCATCATTCAAGGTATTTGCATATAGACAGGACAAAGCATGTATATTATGGCGAAAATAAATCTGCCTCGGCATAGGAACAAATCGTGTGCTCTTATTGTAGGTAGACTAATGATGCAGAGTTAAAATTCATACTAAAAAACTGCGCTCTGTTTTCTGATTCAACACTCTGTTTAGACTTAACAGCCCTCCCCCTTTCTAATTTCTATGAATTTCACTTATTTCAAACACATTGCTGTAGCAAAAGTATTTGAAATACCATGAAACAAAGGTGCTGGAAGGCGGATCGAAGTAAAGGAAAAAAAAGGGATGATTCCACAGCACTCCAGGTTCAAATGACTGCCTGCACTCAATATCATCTCCAGGAACTGCAGTCGTGCTCTCTGGCTATTTTACTGCCTCACTTCAGCATTCTCCAGACTCTATGCCACGCTTTCTGGTAGCATTCACTTCAACTTTCTGCAAAGCGTAGTTCGTACTAACAATTCTCACCAACTTCTCCCATGCAACACGTGGGGCCAGCAACACTCTGTGTATTCAGCTAACACACTTCGCTGTGCTGCAGAGCATTAACCTCATTCCCCTGTCCTATCCCAGGAGCATAAAGCAGCTGTCTCAGCTGGAGAACACCTTGCCTTGTACGTGCATGACTCCCAGTGACATAAAATGTTCTTTTAGACTCTGGTACAAGAGGCATAACCAAGGGGAAGAAATAGTAGCCAGACAGAATCCACACCTTGGTAATACTACACCCTTCTCCAGGAAATCAGCCTCCCGGGAGCCATAGGTAATGAGGCATAAACGAGAGGTCTGAGGTTACTGCGAGGAGGCCAGGGATCAACACGGTTCCCAGACAGCCCTGGGAAGAGAGAGCCATAAAAGCAGTATAAAGCTAACTCCTCTTCTCCACAGCAACACATAGCAGCGTACAGCTCCAGACAGTTTGGAGAGTAAGCCTTATACCTTCAGCTTGGAGATATTCATTCAGATTCCTAATTCTAGCAGGCAACTTGGATTCATTTGTATACCAGATTTTGTTTAAAAAAGACTTGATTATGAAAAAGTAACTACTCAGTAAACTGTATAAAATCTATTAAAACACATCAAGCTGAAAATTATGCCAAATATTTTTCCCTTGTAGTGGTTAGCAGAGATACTTCACATGCTCAGAGTGTGCAGGAATATGAAGAAGAGAACATCACCTTGCAAACAGTGAAGGAACATTTGATACTTCTACTCATGCAAATCAGCAAATTCACTACGCTGCCTGACCACCAGGTCTTACAAATTCCATCAAAAACTCATTCAAATGTTGGAGCAAAATTAAAAGCAAGAATTAAATTGAGAAAGGTTAATTTAAATACTGTGCAAAAGAATGTGTTCCTGTTCAGTGTTATAAATAAGCAGCTGAAAAGGTTCACCTTTTCTTGCCCACAAGCTTTCAAGCCTCAGACTTTTAGAATGGAAATCACTTGTGAAAGATGCAGGAAGAGAAATATTTGAGTAGATGCCATCCATTTCACAAAGCCTTGATTTCTATGTTATATAAGAAAGAGATACTGCAGGAACAACCCTTGGTGTCAGATGATGCACTCTTGTGACACAGGTGTGTGGAGAAAACCAAGGTTCAGCTCTGAGACTGTACGCAGAGTCAGTGCTGGGATGGTGTGCTACGTGATGATCCAGCTGTTACTCGTCGTTACCTCTCACCTGTCACTTGAAACACATTTTGTTAAGTAATTCCTGGATCAGACATTTTATTCCTCAGCACATGAGCACCTGCAATTAGCTCCTACTTACCCACAGGTGGAACCTCATTTCCCAGCTTCAGGGGCACCTTCACCTGGTCAGGTTTGCAGCATGAGTGACACTTGAATGTGAGCAAACTGCTCTCCGCCAGCTCATCTCTGCAGAAAGCACAGCAGCTTTGGCATAGCATGACACCAGAATAGATAAATACTGCTCGATGTTGGCTATGCCCACGCAGAGCCAGGGGTGGTGTTTCCACACCTCATCCCCAAAGCAGAGGGACCAACAAAGAGATGTGCTAGCGGTGCACCTGGATGTAAGTCCAGCTGGGCACATGGGATCCACCCTGATGCCACCAGGACCACTGTCTGCATATCCCAGTACACAGCATTTCCACACGACCTGTTTGCCTTGCTGCCACGCCCAGCCAGGACGACCTCCATGCATTTGCATTGTGCCAAATCAAACGAGACCCCTCCAGGAAGCTGGGGCTTGCTGCAGGCACACCGTCGTCGACCACTTCCTGGTCGTGAAAGACTGGAGCCAAGGACCCAGACCCAATATGAATGCCTGCATCCACCCGGTCTCTTCACAGAGAGGCTGAAGTATCCCTACACTAAATCCCCGGTGAAGCTCAGCGGTGTCATGATGTTCACTGTCTTGTTCCTGCCAAGTGGTCTCAGATGTCCACTGTCCCAGCAAACAGAGAGCCCTCTCTCTTCTGTAGACATGCACGTAGCCACTAGCCATTAAAATTGATGTAAATATTGGATTAGAAGCCACAGTTTACAAGTGACAAATATTGATCTTATCTGCAGCAATCCAAAATAACTGATTGATGAATAGCACAAAACACACCGCTTGCCTGCAGACTATAGACATGGCGTTTTTGTCTGTTAGAGACATGCCCTGCATCATGGAGTACTAAGGATAGTATTTTAGCTCATACAAGGAAATAACTGAATATCAAATAATAAAAAAACTTGTGTGCCAAACACTATTCAAAGTCCAGTCGGTGGGGTTTCTTCTTTTTTCTGCTGCCCTAGCTTGTTTTTGCAAATGGTTTTGCCATATAAACAGAAATCATCCTGAAAATTGGACTAGAATTCTTTTAATCCCAAATCCTTTCAAGGATAAATGGGCTATTTCATGTTAGCTTAAATCAATTATTGTATATATATTATGTGAACTTCAGAAGAGGAAGGAGAGGAAGTTTGCACTAGATTATGCCAGATTAATTTCAGGGTAACTCCTTCAATTTCAATAAGTATAATTTACACCACTATTACTAGGATCAAAATATGCCACAATGTCTGGCAGCTAATGGAAAGTCAGTAGCTCTGGCAGATGCAGTGCCCATGTTTCAGCATTTTTTGTATAATCTTGTAGTATTTTCCCAGTGATTAAAGCAAGTACAGAGAGAATCCATCAATTTTCACCTCACTCTAGCTACTCCTAGGGATTATTACTTACTTTACTATGACATCCTTCCAAAGTCTCTTAAAGAAATCTGGGGATTGTAAGAGGTAATCTATTTTGAAGACTTTTTCTTTCTTCAAATTAGTTGTTCAGCTAGGTTGCAGGCCAGTCACTTAGAAGAAAGCTAACACTATCTGTGTACATTAGTTTCTTCTTAAAAAGAGGTCACCTGGTTTTGCTGCCTGTTTTCTCGATGAAAATCATTATTTATGTTAATAAAAGCTGACGGATTGTTCTGGAAAGGAAGGTGCATTATCCAACAGAAGATGAACATATAAGCATGGTTAGTTTAATACCACTGAAAAAGTAACAGTAAGAGAAACACAGAATAAGAATGATCAAAATCCATGGAATTTAACAAAACGTTGATCAAGCCTTCCATCAGCAGTTTACTAACTGGTTTAAAGTGTAAACCAATGTACTAGACAAGCAATGAGAACTGATCCTTGAAGGAACAGGAGCAAGTCAGGAAGACACTAAGAGTGTCCAACAAGCAAGAAAATTGAGGAAAACTTCTACATGGTCAGGAGATCTTGTCAGGCAAAAGCATTCTGGGGAAAAAAGGTCTCACAGCATACTTGATGAAATGTGACTTGGACTGCTAAATGTGATTTGGCTAAAGAGATCAAAATGGCCTTTCCTTTCATCTTCCCCTGAGAAGAAATTGTATTAAATAGCGTTAATTAAAAAACACCTTAAACAAAAAAAACCCAAACTAAAACAAAAACCACCACCAAACAAAACCAAACCAAAACTGCGCAAGACATATCAATCAAGAAGAAGTACAGGTTATAAAGGGAGTGGAAACCTTGAAAACCAGGCAGAGAAATCATGGTGCTGGGAGTCACAGAGACTATTTATGTTTTCCCCAGTTTCAGCTTACTCTTTATTATTGTTGATCCCAGTACACTGAAAGTGTTCAGCTTAGGGACTTCAACATATTAGAAAATATGACTGGCAGAGAACTGGGAGAGAGGAAAACCAGGGTCTGAGGAACTTAAAACCAAAAGAAAACAAATCCACTGAGAATTGTTGTATTCATTAGATGTATTTACTTGGCTGATTTACAGCAAGATGCAAGGAAGAGGGAGAGCAGCTATGCCAAGCCTGGGACTGACCGCATTTAATGAGTTGTGACCATGAAAAACACGAGCAGTTTCACAACAAACAGATTTCCATCATTCATTAGAATTCCATACTATTCCAGGCCACTTTTTATAGCGTTCTATCAATGCGCTACGCATTTTTCTTCAACTGCTTTAATATGGATTTATCCCTTCCTTAAATATATGTGTTAATAGTGACTTGTCTCTTCATCAAATGTGGTCTCAAAAGCAAACTTTGGTGAGTACAGTGGGGAGAAAAAAAAGCAGTTTAGGGATATCAAATAAAATGTTGGCAACTTTACTACTTATTTTAATGGTGTCTATTGTGAGGGAGCAACTTGCACGCTAATAGCATTTTCATGTAATCTGATGTTTCAAAGTGCTTTATAAAACAGTTAGTTACATTCTTAGGGATACAGGATATTGTTATAGGCGATTAGGCATAAGCAGGGATATGATGTACCTTGTAAACTCAATAGCCATCTCTTTATTGTCAGATCATCAAAAACAGGCATAGGAGGTGCCACCAGTGGGCAACCTCTGCTTGAGTGCAGGATCACCAGCCCCCTAACCCAGCGTTCTCATCCGCTCATATCTCCCAGCAATGGACACTCCACATTCCTCCTTTGCACTCTACCTCTTTACTTAACCTCCTCCACTACTAAAGAGTTTTCCCAAGATCTAACATAAATCAAACTCTTCAACTTATTGAAGTCTGCTTTCTTGCAATTGATTTTCTTTAAGCATCATTTCATAATTGCTGCCTTTCTCCTTCATGTTCTCTGCAAGACTTTCTTGTCAGAATCAAATTTGGTAGATCTCTCCATTAATTCCTTTCTTCCCCATCCATACAAAAGAGTTTATCCCAACACAGGCTGATAACATTTTGGACAATTCCTACCATCCAGCTGCAGTCCACCCCTGACAGGTAGTTAAAAAATCCCTGTTGACAGTTGAATGTTGGATAATTTTGCCAGGCTAAATCCACATCCATCTGATTCTTCTGGTGTGATGGAAATTTCCTCTTTTTATTACAGATTTATGGCAGACAACTACGCATGAAAATATCCATGTTCTTTCCTCTTTTTTTGATGACCTTGAGAATATAAGGAGGACTGTTTTTCCTCACATCTTGGACTATTTGGTGTAGGCATCCTTTTATTCACACCTCATTTCCTTCTTTTCTGCCAGTCAGTCCTTCCTAAACAAACTCTGCCCGTCTGTCTTAATGCTCAGTTTTGTTTCTCTTAACTATAATTGTATGCTGGGACTTTGGGTTCCTTCTTTTTTTTCTCAAATTGCCTATGGCTTCCTGCAAGCTTGTGATGCCACCTCTACCTCTGAGCTCTGTTTCCATGCCTTCCTCTTTGAGAGACTAGCAGATCTTGGCCCAAAGCTGTCCTCCTCCTGCTCTGCGCCATGAACTCTATCCGCATTCTTAACAACTCCTCTGGCAGCCCCAGGCAGAGGCCGGGGAAAAGCAGCGTCCTTCAGCAGCACAGGCTTGCAAAGATGACCCTTCAATTTGAAAGCTGCATCAGCCTGGATACTTCATACAGGTAGATATATACATTCAGTGAAGCACCTTATTTCCTGTAATTGCCTTTTACCCCAATCCTGAAGAATGTGAGAGAGTGAAACCAAGCCATGCTTGGCATATACTCAGAGTGACCGCCTTCATGGGGCTGAGGGACACAGGCCATCTTGAAGAAAACGCATCTACAGCAAGCTGTCAAAGCTAAGCAACCTGATTCTAATGGAATTTGGTTTTTAGCTTTCATGTTAGTCTCATACATCTGAGAGTGCACATTTGGAGCAAAGGTGTCCTTAGAAGCCTACGGCGGGGCTGTGTCTTGAAGAGGCATGCTCCAACAGGCAGCCCTGGAAGATCAGCAGTGCTACGGTGTCCCTTCAGCTCCTGCAGCTGAGAGATGCCCCGGAGGAGCTCTCAGCGTCAGCAGGGTCAGGAGATTCACATCAGACACTTGCTGAGTCTTCACCTTGCTGCTCTTTATCGTGTTCTCTTACAGCTGTGTTTCCAAACTTGTAATCAGGAGCTTACTCCTTTGATGTATTTAATGTACATTTTTTTAAAAAAAACACTATTTCAGGTTTTGAGGAAGATTTCAAGTAATGCTATGAGCACAAGGCACTTTCCTTTCCCAGGAACCCCCCCCCCCCC